>Ga0209542_10001346_pt1 | contig 57811 bp, 61 predicted proteins | sample RifCSPhighO2_01_FD_184028 | JGI IMG/M metagenome (GOLD analysis project Ga0209542, IMG submission 184028) | Soil microbial communities from Rifle, Colorado - Rifle CSP2_plank highO2_0.1 (SPAdes) (version 2) | ecosystem: Environmental > Terrestrial > Deep subsurface > Rock core/Sediment ...
CCACAAAAAAACCATTAAAAAAATTATGATTTACCAACATATCGCCCAAATATATATCATTATTCATAAAATGACCGATTGGTCTATCATCTTTACCATAAAATCCTCCATTTGCTCCCGCCTTACAATTATTTCTTTCCATGATTTGAGAGGTTGATAATTTTTCCTTGAAATTGGGTATAAGAGTCAAAGAACTGGAATTTTCTATAGGTATTATATCGGCGGCAATTTTCTGATTGTTATATAAGATCTCATAAGACTGACTTATGGTAGGAGTTGGGGTGGGCTGGCTTATTATTTCCTTTATTATATTATCACTAGGTTTTCCAGGCTTGATCTGAGTATAAACCAAAGCGCCAAAAATAATAATTAAGAAGACAATAATTATCTTTTTCACTCATTTATTTTATCACAAAGATTTTCTTACAGATTTATTACAATATATGTATTTATTTCTCTTATAAATGCAGTACATTATATATCATAACGGAAAGGGCGATAATCCCTACAAAACAACTGAATATGAGCAGGTAGAAGGGAAGCGCAAGCTTCCTTTCTATTGCTATTATCGTCAAAAAGGACTATAATCTACATCTCATGGCTGATTTCAACCGTAATTTTAGTAGAGAAGGACGAGGCGAAAGAAGGTTCGGCGGACCCAGTTTCGGAGGCCGAAATAGAATGATGCACAAAGCAGTCTGTGCCAATTGCGGCAAGGAGTGTGAAGTGCCTTTTCGCCCCAGTGGTGACAGACCCGTCTACTGCAGTGACTGCTTCGAGAAAAAAGGAAATCAGGAAGGTGGTCCTCCCCCAAGGAGTGATAGAAGAGACTTCTCAAGACCCAGATTTGAAGAAAGAAGAGGCCCGCCTCCAAATGTAGCTCTACAGCAAAACAGTGAAATCCTCGATCAGTTAAAAAGTATGAACGCCAAATTGGACAAACTCGTGAAAGCTTTAGTTCCAAAAGAAACCCCGCCAGTGCAGATTGAGCCCAAAGAAATGGTGGCAGAGCCTGCAGTCAAAAAACCAAAAGTTAGCCGCAAAAAAGCCGCCAAACCAGTCGCCCTGGCCGAGTAAAATTCATCAAAAAGTCCTGAGAATCTTCTTCAGTTTTCCTATACTTTCATCATCCAATATGGAGATAGGGTAGACTTTGCCGTATTTTTCCAGTTTCTTCTGCTTCTTTTTAAGTATGGGAAGTGTAGCTTCATCAGATTTGGTCAGGAGTATTATTTCCTTCTTTTGAAGAAGCAATGGATTAAATTTCCCCAGCTCATCCCGCACCACCTTATAGTCTTTTTCTATATTTTCCGATTCTGCTGATATGCAGTGAAGTATTAGATTTACTTTCTCTATATGTTTGAGGAATTTTATACCTAATCCCTTTCCGCTTGAGGCCCCCTCTATAAGTCCCGGTATATCAGCTATTACTTTGCCCTCCATCACCCCTAGATTTGGTGTGAGTGTAGTGAAAGGATAATCAGCCACTTTTACATTCGCCGATGTCAGAGTATTGAGCAGACTGCTTTTTCCGGCAGATGGAAGTCCGATCAGGCCATAATCCGCTATCAGTTTCAGTACGATCGTCAAATGCCGCTTCTCACCCGGTATCCCCGGCTGACTTTTCAGTGGTGTGGTATTACTGGGTGAGGCGAGCGCATAGGTTCCTTTGCCTCCACTTCCTCCACGGCATAGAAGTATTTTTTGATTTATATCATTTAGTTCTATTACTTCTCCGGTATCCCCATCAGTTAGTATTGATCCCAGTGGTAAAGTGATAGTGATGTCTTTACCGTTTCTTCCGGTTTTTCTGAATTTACCCCCTTTTTCTCCATCCTCAGCTTTTATTACCCTTTTTCCCCGGAATTGACTAAGCATGGTAAGATCCGAAGTGACCCTCACATAGATATCTCCGCCTTTTCCTCCATCTCCTCCATCAGGCCCCGACTTATATCCGGGATAAAAAGAAGCCCTTCCGTCAGCTCCATTTCCAGCTTGAAAAGTGATATCCACTTCATCAATGAACATACAAGCATTATATACCCATCTCACTCCACTTTGCAGCCTAAAAAATTCCGATCCATTGCTATCTCCTTACAAAAGTGTTTAAGTTGAGGTTAGAGGATGGAAAGGATTACCGTAAGACCGGATAAAAATCCTAAAATCTTTGAAGAAACAAATCGTTATTCGGCAATATCTGGCAATATTCGGCAATATCTGGTAAGATTAGGCCATGAAGATACCACCTTCATATCAAATTACACCGGATATTTTGGAGATTATTGCAAAAATTGAAGCCAATCGTATATTTTTTCATTCCATCCCCATCTTGCCCCAAATAAAAGAGAAAATCCAAAGAATAAGTCTACTCAAAAGCTCTCTCTATTCTGCCAGAATAGAAGGTAATCCTCTGACTATAGAAGAAGTTGATACCAGCCAAAATCGGCAAAAAAAGCGGGAAGTGTTCAATATCCTTTCCGCCATAAAATTTATAGACAAAGGGGTAGGTAACAAAAAATTATTATCCCAAAAAGATATTTTAAATTTGCATAGACTCGTATTGAAAGATCTAAGTCCCGAAGCGGGATACCTAAGACGTGAAATGGGAGCAATTTTTAACCGGGCGGGAATAGCTGTATATGTATCTCCTCCGCCAAGTCAGATATCAGCCCTTCTGGATGATTTACTCAGCTTTATAAATTCAGACAAAGAAAAATTTCCCATTATTACTGCTTTTATTGCCCATCTAGTCTTTGAAAAAATCCATCCCTTTATAGACGGCAACGGCAGAGTAGGCAGACTTCTGATTTTTAATGTTTTTATGATCAAGAATTGGAGTTTTAATATAAATATCGCGCTCGAGGAATATCTGGATAAGCATAAAGAAGAATATTATTACCACTTAGACATAGGACTTAAGCGGCCAGAAGATTATTTATTATATATGCTGGATGCATTCTGGCAGCAAACGGAAAAAATAAAAGATCAAATTAGAGAAGAATCAGAAAAGAATAAGAAAATAATTTTACCCCCCAGACAAGAAGAAATATATTTTATCATTTCCGACCACAAAATGGTTTCGTTTGATATTATTAAAAGAAGATTTCTGAAAGTTCCGGGAAGAACAATTCGTTATGATCTGAAGAAACTGCAGGAAAAAGGTCTAATCAGGAAAGTAGGAAGTACGAAGGGAACATTTTATAGGTTAGCTTCTTAGTCATTTGCCTTAATATAAGCGAAAGACTATAATTTAGATGCTTTGCCGCCATCGTCTAGCGGCCCAGGACGGTACCTTCTCAAGGTACAAATCGGGGGTTCGAATCCCCCTGGCGGTACAAATTTAGCTTGCATAAAGGGCTATAGGTTATTGACATTTGAGGCTGAAAAGAGTATATTCACACTACTGCTTAAAACGCCCACAAGACTTTTCCTTATTTTTCGAAGAATTTTCTTGTAGGTTTTTTTTGTTTAAAAGACTTATGTCAGATACGCAGAAAATATTAGTCACTCGGGACGGACTAGCCGAGCTCAGGAAAGAATACGACGAACTCGTAAATAAAAAAAGGCCCGATCTGGTAGCCAGACTCGCTGCGGCCCGAAGCCAGGGCGATCTATCCGAAAATAGCGAATACACAGCTGCCAAACAGGATCTCGCCTTCATAGATGGCAAAATTGCCGAACTCGAGACTGTCCTTCATGGCGCCAAGGTGATCTCTTCTCATTCCAAAACCAAAGTGGACGTAGGCTGCAAAGTCACTCTCCATGTCGATGGCAAAAAAGAAATCTTTACCATAGTAGGTGAGTGGGAAGCAGATCCCACGCAAAGGAAGATTTCTCATTCCTCGCCGATCGGAAAAGCCCTCTTAGGCCGCAAAGTAGGTGAAAAAGTGGAAGTCCAAGCACCAGTAGGTAAAGTAGTCTATAAAGTACTCTCTATTGCCTGATTTCGCTTTTTATTCCCTTAAGTACCGCAAAAGCCTTCTCTATATTCTCTTCAGTGAAAAATAGAGTCATTTCATTGGCTGTAGAAAATGCCTCGATCAGATTAATATTTCTCCATGCCAGAAATTTGAGTATTGTGTAATATATTCCCGGTATAGTCACATTATCAGGAGGCAGCATGATGGTGATGGATGATAAATTATCAAATCTGGAATTTAACTTTTCGTCCTTAAATACTTTTTGCAGCTCTTTTTCGGCTCTTTTGCTTATTATCACGGTCGTTTCATATACACCTGTTGACACGTTAAAGAATATTTCTTTACTATCCTGCAGTGAGTGATAAAGATGTCTTTGTTTATCAATTAGACTATCAGAATTGGCAAAAGTATATTCCACCAAGTTAGATCTCACAGTCATATCTCCCAGATTTGAAAAAAGTTCGGTGAGTTGGGTGTTTTTCTTTTTGATAGATGAGGAAAGCCTCTTAAGAGCCATAATTATGGCTCCTGTCTTGACAGTCTTTTTTGTTCGTCCCTCCACTTCAGTTTGGATATGGCGGGCAAGAGAAGATAAATTGATGAGTCCGCTTCTGAGCGCCTCTTCCAGGTAAGGGGAGTCATTGATGATCTTCTCCACACTATCAGCAATGGTTAACATGTTAATATTTTAACATATTTTACTAAAAAAGTCAAATTCCTGCAAAAAATTGACTATCTAATATGTTGGCATATAATCCTTATTTATATGTCAGTAGATAGACCAACCTGGAATATACCTATTGAAGTGGTTGAACCAGGAATTAATACTATAGATATGATGCTTATGACTGAACGAGCTATGGCGGAACAGCGGCGCACAGGCTCAAATGGACATGAAAATGGAAAAGGAAAAGGATCTGATCAAAAAAAAGGAGCTACAGTTTTTGAAAGGGAGGGACTGGCACAATAATTTTAATAAATTTTAAACAAATCCTACCCCTTCACATGAGGGGTATTTTTTTGAAAAGTTATTATGGAAAGAAGAGTGAAGGTTATTACAAGCAAGGATATGGGAGTTAGATTTGCTCGAAGTGGGTATAATCATGAAAGGTTTTTTGGAGAAGAAGAACCCGAAGGTATAGATAGGTTATCAGAATTAATCGAAGAAACCATTCCCAGAAGAGAAATCGGTGCTACTCGCGTATTTTTAGATCGCGGTCGGGTAGTTTACACTTTTCATGACAGAGATAGTTCCAAAGATTCTGAGCTTCATTTATTGCCTAAGCATAGACAAGAATGGCAATCCGCTTGGAACGCAAGAAGAAAGATAGGATATGAGATTCATGCAAAAAAATAGTGAATCAAGTACAATAATACCTATGATCTGGGCAGATAGACTTGCCAAACAAATTATTGATGAAGGATTATACAAGCCTTATTGGGTCGATGATATGAAGACCCCATCGGGCCGCATCCACGTGGGATCACTTCGCGGCGTAGTTATACACGACTTGATATATAAAGCACTGTTGCATCAAGGCCAAAAAGCTAACTTTACATATGTATTTGAAGATCATGATCCCACAGATGAACTCCCTCCATTTTTAGATCGAAAAATTTGGGGCAAATATTTGGGCCAACCTCTTTTTACTGTTCCATCTCCTGAAAAAGGGTATAAAAATTATGCCGAGTATTTTACTCTCGAGTTTCAAGAAGTTTTTGAAAAAATCGGCTGCCATCCAAAAATTATTTGGGTAAGTAGTCTATATAAGACGGGTAAAATGAATGCGGATATTAAAGTTTGCCTAGATAAAGCAGATATTATAAGAAGTATTTATGAAGAAATGTACAAAAAGAAGCTTCCGTCTAATTGGTATCCCTTCCAGCCAGTCTGTCCCAATTGCGGTAAAGAATCGACAACCCAAGTAACAGATTGGGATGGATCAGAAGTTACATTTGTATGTAAACAAGATGCCGTCCCCTGGACTCAGGGATGCAATTATTCAGGTAAAACATCCCCATTTAGCACAGATGGTAAATATGTCGGCAAGCTTCCCTGGAAAGTAGAATGGCCGGTGAAATGGAAGGTGATAGGAGTAACTATAGAGGGAGCTGGGAAAGATCATATGAGTGCCGGTGGATCACATGATATTGGTAAGCTTATTTGCAAAAGAGTTTTGAATTATCCCGTTCCCTTTTCTCCCGCATATGAATTTTTTCTCATAGGCGGCAAAAAAATGTCCTCATCCAAAGGATTGGGATCATCTGCCAAAGAAGTCTCAGATATTGTCCCTCCCTATCTTTTGCGTTTCATCTTTACGCGCACGGATTACCAGCAGGCTATAGATTTCGAGCCGGTGGCTACCATGCAGATACCGGATTATTTTGATGAATATGATCGCTGTTGGCTAGCATATAATTCCGGATCAGATGAAGATTTGGCAAGAACTTTTGAAATGTCCCAGATAGGGGAAGTGCCGTCCAAAAATAAAAACCTATTTATACCCAGATTTATCGATATTGCCAACTACATCCAGATGCCCAATGTAAATTTGGTAAAAAAATTTGAGGAAATAAAAGGCTCATCTTTAACAAATGAAGAATTGGAACTCCTTAAAGACAGAGAAAAATATGCTCATATTTGGATAGGAAAATATGCACCCCCGGATTTTCGACTGCACATGAATGATACTTTGCCTGATGAAAGCAAAAACTTAAATGCAAAACAAAAAGAATTTCTGCTAAAAGTTATTCCTCTATTGGAAAAAGCCCAGAGTCCGGAAGATTTACAATTAAGTTTATATAATCTCACCAAAGAAATGCGTATCGATGCCAAAGAAGCATTTCAGGGCATATATACATCTCTTATTGGAAAAACCCACGGCCCCAAAGCCGCCTGGTTTCTCATGCAATATCCTAAGGAGAAGGTAATAGCTCGTTTGAAAGATGCTTCCCAAACAAATCAAATTGGTCCAACTAGTCAAATATCAATAAAAAATATTACTCGTCCCGATCTCTTCACCATCGATCCGGCTGTCAAAAAGATTTATCCATCTGTTTCTATAGGTATTGCCATTATTAAAGAAGTTATGATCACCAAAACTCACCCTGATATCGAAAAAGAAAAACATGAATTTTTATCATCACTTGAAAATCTTACTACAGAAGAATTAGGCAAATATCCCGAGGTAATAAGTTATCGCAAACTCTATAAGCAAATGGGCATCGATTGGCATTCCCGCCGGCCATCCCCTGAAGCACTTCTTCGAAGAGTCGCGTTAAAAAAAGGTTTATATACAATCAATACCTGCGTTGATGCTTATAATCTGGTAGTGATGAAACATAGAGTCTCGGTTGGCGCTTTTGATCTGGATGCTATCAAATTTCCGACAGTTCTAAGATTTCCAAAAGAGGGTGAGGAAATATTACTTCTTGGTGATAAAGAACCCACCAAATATGCCACCCAAGAACTAGCTTATTTTGATAAGGAGGGCGGATTTAACATCGACTTCAACTATAGAGATGCCCAAAGAACCATGGTGACAGAAAAATCTACTAATTTATGGATAAATGTAGACGGTATCTTCGACGTCACACCCGAAAAAGTCGCCCGGAGTCTGCACGAATCAGTTGAATTGATTATCAAATACTGCGGAGGTACAGTAGAATTAGAAGGGGTAGTTACTTAACATACTTCAATATCTCAGCTACTATTTCAGCACTTCCCGCCATATAAAAATACTTTTTGTTTGGATCGGTCAAATCATATTGTATTTCATCACCATTCTTATCTAGCACAACTCCTCCTGCTTCCTGCAAAATCAGTTCTGCCGCGGCTAAATCCCATATGCTGCATCCGGAATGATGACTTATTTGAAAAACATTTTCAGCACACAAGCAAATATCCAGAGCAGTCGCATGAGTGCTTCTTAGACCCCTCACCATTGGATATATTTTAGAAATAAATTCCAACTGTCTATTTACCACAGTAGCATTTTTGCTGAGAAGAAAAGATATTAGCGAATTCTTAAGTTCTTTTCTTACTACCTTCAAAGGTATTTCTTTATTATCTATTATCTTATATGCCCCTTTACCTTTTTCGGCAAGATATAAAATATTCTCACTGGGATTATAAACAACCCCTGCAGTAATTCTGTTAGCTATAAATAATGCAATTGGAATACAAAAGTATTTAAATCCACTGGCAAAATTGACAGTACCATCCAGAGGATCAATGATAAATGTATATTTTCCTTGTGTTAGTAAGTTTTCCTCGCCCAAAAAACCAATTTCCGATTTATCTATACCCTTCTTGATTAATTCGTCCGTAATAACTTGCTGAATTTTCGTTTGACTTGCCGTATCTGCTTCTGTAAGTAAATCATTATGTGCGCCTTTATAAGATACATTTACGCCTTTCTTAAAATACTCCATTAATAATTTTCCTGCCTCTCTAGCAGCTTTTTCTATAACTTCAATCATATACTCATTTTAACATAGCAAAGAAAACATTTTACATTTTGATATTTTTAATTCAAAAATTTATAATTCATTTATAATTTATAATTATCGTCATGATTACGCGTACTCAAGCCTGGGAACTCTTAAATTCCCACATGAAAAATAAAAATCTTATTCGTCATTGTCTTTCTGTGGAAGCAGTGATGAAAGCTCTTGCTAATCATTTCGGAGAAGATGAAGAAGTCTGGGGTATTGTCGGTCTTTTGCATGACGGTGATTATGAAGCAGTCCAAAAAGATCCATCCCAGCATACTTTAGTCATGTCTCAGTGGCTCAAAGAAGCAGGGGAGACCGATCAGAGAATTTTGGATGCAATCATGTCTCACAATTTTGCCCACACCGGAGAAAATCCGCCGAAAAATAATCTGGAGTGGTCACTTCATTGTTGTGATGAACTGACCGGTTTGATTGTCGCTGTAGCGTTAGTGCGACCAGATAAAAAACTCTCAACAGTCACAGTTGATTCCGTTTTAAAAAAATATAAAATCAAGCAATTCGCCGCAGGAGCAAAGCGTGAAGACATCGAAAAATGCGAAGAAAAACTTGGTATTAAACTTCCCGATTTTATTGATATATCTCTAAAAGCAATGCAGTCAATTTCTACAGTGCTGGGATTATAATTCTCCTTTACATCTAGGTTTATTTCCTATACCTTATACTTAATGCCCGGGAAATCTGCTCATAAGAGATCAGTTCATTCTTCAAAACTACTTACATTATTCATTCTCACCGCACTTTGCATTCCCATATTTATTCTTACTTTTATTTGGCAGACAAGAACCAATAATCCCATATGTGCCAATTCTATCAGCTGTATCAAAGATCTGTCAGGAAATTTTATTAGTGACAGAAATGGAATATTTTTGGGAAAAAATGTTATCAGTCCGGATTTTATAGCCTATGATTATGATGTTGAAAAACGCGTATTAGGTGAAACCACAGATGATAACAAACGCATCGAGGTAGATCTCACGACTCAACATGTTACTGCATTTGAGGGAACAAACGCTGTCTTTGATTTTCCTGTTTCCACGGGCAAATGGTCACACACACCTACAGGAGAATTTAGAATCTGGATCAAACTCCGCTATACCAAAATGGAAGGCGGTGTCCCCGGTACCGGTACATATTACAATCTCCCCAACGTGCCCTTCACTATGTATTTTTATAATGATTCTATACCAAAATACAGAGGATACGGACTCCATGGTGCTTATTGGCACAACAATTTCGGCCATCCTATGAGTCATGGTTGTGTGAATATAAGTATTGAAAATGCCGAAAAATTATACAATTGGGCATATCCAGTCAGTGAAAAAGGCGTTACATATGCATCAGATGAAAATCCCGGCACCAAAGTATTAATTTTTGGTACTACCCCCTCGGAATAAATATTATTCATTTCCCAAAATATTTGATTATCCTATATATTCGTGCTATGTTATATTCGGCTCTATGATTACGCTTAAATTCCTGAAAAATAATAAAGAAGAAGCGATAGAAATCTTGAAAAAAAGAAATGTTGATATTGATGTGGAAAAAATATTAGAACTGGACACCAAAAGATCAGAACTTATCCAAAAAATAGATACTCTTCGCGCCGAGAGAAATAAAGTAGCCAAAATAAATAATCCCGAAAGTCACCAAAAAGGAAAAGAAATAAAAGAAAACTTAAAAAAACTGGAACCGGAATTGGATACCATAAGCCACGAACTAAAAATTCTCCTTTGGGAATTACCCAACACATTGGATCCCCATACACCTGAAGGTATTGATGAAAAAGATTATGTCACTCTCAAAAAATTTGGTACACCTCCAAAATTTGACTTCACACCGCTTGATCACGTAGACCTTGGTAAAAAACTAGACATTATCGATTTTGAAAAAGGCGCCAAAGTCGCCGGATCACAATTTTATTTCCTCAAAAACGATGCTGTACTCTTGGAGCAGGCACTCATAAATTTCGCTTTCGACATACTACAAAAAGAAAAATTTTCCATTATAGAAACACCGGACTTATCCAAATTATCTGTACTTGATGGTATTGGTTTTCAGCCACGCGGTCCCGAGTCTCAAATTTATAAAATTGAAGGAGAAGATCTTGGTCTTATCGCCACAGCTGAGATTACCATAGGCGGCTATCACCAAAATGAAATTTTGGATGCCAAAAATTTACCCCTCAAATATGCAGGTATTTCTCATTGTTTCCGTCGTGAAGCAGGTGGTTACGGTCGATATTCCCGGGGTCTTTATAGAGTTCATCAGTTCACCAAAGTAGAGATGTTTATTTATTGCCTTCCAGAGGATTCCCCCAAAATGCATGATTACATACTATCGATTGAAGAAAAGATTTATCAAGCTTTAGAAATTCCCTATCGGGTAGTAGATGTGGTATCAGGAGATTTAGGAGCACCAGCAGTCAGAAAATTTGATGTCGAGGGCTGGATGCCCGGGAGAAATGATTATGGAGAGATCACATCCACGTCCAACTGTACAGATTATCAGGCAGCAAGACTGAATATAAAATATAAAACTAAAGATGGTAAATCAGAATATATACATATGCTCAATGGCACAGCCATCGCTCTAGCGCGCGCCCTCATTGTGATATTGGAAAATTATCAACAAAAGGATGGATCAATTAGGGTTCCCAAAGTTCTGCAGGCTTTTTTGGGCGGCAGAACAAAAATCGGCCAAACATGATCAATGGAACGCTGAAGATAAACAGAAAAGTACTTCACAACGGAATAGAAATTACACTCGGACGCAAAGATTACTTCATCACCTATCCTGCGGCTATCTGGAAAGAATTCCCTGATGTCTTCCGCCAGACATTTGCTGACTCACTTACTTATTTTCTTACTATGCACTTATCACTTTCCAATGGACACCGGATTTTATATAATTTTCCGCCTCCCATCACTGAGCCATTTTTCTTCAAGGGTATGGTCTATAGCCTATCCGAAAATTATCTTACTGCCGATAATAAATCCAAGATGGCCGACCTGCTCAAGCTTCTTTACAATCGAGATTTTCAGATCGAATTTACCGGTCGCCCGCGCTATACTAGGTTCAAAAATGTAAACAGAAACAGCAAAAAAAGAGCAGTAATCCCTTTTTCTTTTGGCAAAGATTCACTTCTGACATTTGCTCTCGCCGATGAGCTAGGTATCAAGCCATATCTCATATTCTTCCGTGAGCCGCGCTCTCCTCACGAAAATCGCCATAAATATAAACTGGCCCAAAGATTCTTTGATGAATTTGATATTGATGTCCATTTCTTTCCTCTAGCCCCCGGGTGGCTCCGGGAAGTAGATACCGATAACACTTGGGGATGGGGACTGCAGCTTACCCAGTATACTCTCCTTACTATTCCCTATCTTTTTGGACTGAAATCCAAATATCTTTTCTGGGCACATGAGCAAAGTTGCAATGATACTTTTGTAAACGGCGAAGGATTTATCCTCAATCCCGTCTATGAACAAAGTTATAATTGGGTGCTTACATCTAATGCCACAGCCAAAGTTTTGGGTAGTAATGCCATATTTGCTAGTTTACTCGAGCCGATACATGAACTGGCAATTATCAAAATATTGCATAGTAGGTATCCGGATATAGCCAAATACCAGACATCATGTTTTGCCGAAGAAGATATTGCAAGAAGCCGCCGCTGGTGTGGAGTCTGTACCAAATGCGCCCGTATGTATGTTATGTTTCTAGCCCATGGCATAAGTCCCAGTAAGGTTAGTTTTTTTGAAAATATGCTGACTCCCAAAAAAAGACATTTGTATCCTATATTTGAGCAGGATCTGGTCAAAAACGACTCAGCCTATGCCAAAAGTGCAGCCGCCAAAGAAGAACAGCTATTTAGTTTTTATTTAGCCGCCAAAAGAGGTGCCAAAGGTCCCCTCATGGATGAATTTAAGAAAAAATATTTCAAAGCCGTAAAAAAGAAGGAAAAATCCCTGCGGGAAAAATATTTCGGCATCCATACTTCCAACACTCTTACTTACGAACTCAAAACTCCAATACTGAAAATATTTGAAGAAGAGCTCTCAGATCTTCGATGATGGGTATCACTATCCTCTATAATCTGGATAAAAATTTCAAACTTGGTCGTGAAGATGTCTTATCTTTTCAAGATTATATAACCACAGTTTACGATATTGAGAAAACGCTCAAAAAAATTGGCTATAAAACAAAATTAGAAGTCATACATGAAGAAAATTACACCATACTTAAAAAAATAAAAACTGATTTTTTCTTCAATCTTTGTTATGGTATCGGAGAATTGCCAAACACCGAGTATAAAATCCCCGAGGTTCTGGAAAAACTAAAAATTCCATTCAGCGGTGCAGGAAGTAAATCAATATTTCTCGGAAGCGATAAACTCAAATCAAAAAAAATATTTGTTGAAAACAATATTCCCAGCCCTTCCTATCAAATAATAAAATCCATAAAATCGAAACTAAAAACAAGATTATCGTTTCCGCTTATAGTAAAACCGGTCAAAACCGACGGAAGTATTGGAATCCAAAATAATTCAGTAGTAAATAACAGTCTAGAATTATGGAATCAAGTTGATTATGTCCTTAAAACTTATCATCAACCAGCTCTTGTAGAAGAATATATTGACGGTAGAGAAATTAGAATCACGATACTCGGAAATCATAATAAAATAGAATTTCTTACTCACTCAGAATTAGTTTTCAGCAAAATTTTCGATCAAAAGAGATTATGGAAAATAGACAATTTTGATTCCAAAAACGAGATCAATTCATGGGAATACAAAAATACTCATGTATCTTGTCCGGCGAAACTAAGTCCGGCTGTAAGGAAAAAAATTGAATACTATAGCAAAATTATTTGGCGAAAATTTCATGGCTCAGGCATTGCCCGTCTGGATATTCGATTGAAAAGCGACACCCCTTATTTCTTGGAAATCAACTTCAATCCGGGGATAGGCAAAGACGACGCTGCTTTCACAGCCGCCAAAAAAGCCGGATATTCTTATTCTTCATTTATACAAAAGATCATAAATATAGGATTGACAAGAGATCTTTAATTTCTATAAAATAAGCTTTTATTCTATGAAATTACTTGACTGGTTTATTCCCCAGATTGTCGAAACTATCCCTTCCGACATAAATGGTGAAATTAAGGTGGTAAAACTATATGGCAACTACAGCCTGTCTGTTGATGGTCTCACTCAAAGCGGGGGACTAGTTAAAGACATTTGGGAAAAAACTCTTAATAAATTGCCCATAGATAAGTTATTAAATAATGTTCTTGTTTTAGGTGTAGGTGGAGGTACTGTTATCCAAATACTTAAAAAACGCCATCCCTATATTTCTATAACCGGTATAGAGATAGATCCCAAGATGCTTGATTTGGCTAAAAAATATTTTGGCCTTTCTGAAACAGAAAGAATCTGCTTGATAATTGCGGATGCAATACATTGGGTAAGCAATTATTATTATCAGAATAATCTATATTCATCCAAATTCGATCTTATTTTAGTAGATCTTTTTATCGGCAAAAAAATTCCCAGTGAGTTTGAGGGGGAAAAATTTTTGAGTAATCTCAAAGGGTTATTAAATCCCCAAGGTGTAGTAATTATAAATCTCCTGAAAGATAATCCAAGCACTAATCTAGATCTCTTTATCGCCAAGTTAAAAAATATATTTTCTGATGTAAGTTATTCTCAGCCTTTGGTAAATTATATTATCTACTGCAGCTAATATTTCCATAGCCATTTATCCCCAAAAATGGTAAAATATTATACTCTTTATGTTTAAATTTATATCCAAAATTTTTGATTCCAACCAGAAAACTCTTACCAGTATCACTCCCCTTGTCGAGAAGATCAATTCTCTGGAGGCGGAAATAAAAAAGCTTAAGCTATCCGAGTTTAGCGAAAAAACCGCTGAGTTTAAAGAAAGATTATCACATGGCGAAACTTTGGATGATATTCTCCCCGAGGCTTATGCCCTCGTCAGAGAGGCGGCATTTCGTACAATTGGAGAGCGTCATTATGACGTCCAGCTTATTGCCGGTATTGTTCTTCACAGAGGCGGCGTGGCTGAGCAAAAAACTGGGGAAGGCAAGACGCTTTCTTCCATACCAGCTCTTTACCTAAACTCCCTAACCGGTAAAGGCGTTCATTTGGTGACAGTCAATGATTATCTGGCCCGTCGTGATGCCGGTTGGATGGGACCAATATTTCATCTTCTAGGATTATCGACAGCCGCCATGATTCATGATCAGTCATTCCTTTTTGATCCTGACTTTGAGGACAAATCAGCGACAGATTCAAGGCTTAGACACTTAAAGCCAATAACCAGAAAAGAAGCTTATCTTGCCGATATTACATATGGTATCAACTCCGAATTTGGATTTGATTACCTTCGGGACAACATGATTTCCGACATTTCCCAGGTAAGCCAAAGAGGCTATCATTATGCTGTAGTTGATGAAGTTGACTCAGTCCTTATTGATGAGGCTCGTACCCCCCATATCATCTCCGCCCCCGATACCGAGCCTACCAAAAAATATTATGACTACGCCCGCATGACCGAGAGAGTCACTCAGGATCCGAAGAATTATGTCGTGGATGAAAAAATGCACACCGCCCATTTGACTGAAGAGGGAATAATGAAAGTAGAGCAAATGCTGGGGGTTGAAAATTTATACGAAAAAGATTTTGAGACGGTCCATCATATTGAGGCAGCGCTCAAAGCCCGTACTCTTTTTCATAATGATAAAGAATATGTCGTCAAAGACGGCCAAGTCATAATAGTAGATGAATTTACCGGCCGCATGCTTCATGGTCGACGTTTCTCCGAAGGTCTTCATCAGGCTATCGAGGCCAAAGAAGGAGTTCCCATCCAGCAGGAATCCCGTACTCTGGCTACAGTTTCTCTCCAAAATTATTTCCGCATGTATGAAAAACTGGCTGGCATGACAGGCACTGCAGCCACAGAAGCAGAAGAGTTTCACAAAATCTACAATTTGGACGTGGTGGTTATTCCCACCCATAAACCCATGGTTAGAATTGATCATCCGGATAGCGTCTATAAGACTGGCAAAGCCAAATTTGATGCCGTAGTGAAGGATATTGCCGAAGCCTACAAAAAAGGTCAACCGGTTTTAGTCGGTACTACATCTATCGAAAAAAATGAATATTTATCAGAGCTTCTTAGAAGAAAAGGAGTTCCCCACCAGATGCTTAACGCCAAAAATCATGAAAAAGAAGCAACTATCATTTCCGAGGCAGGCAAAAAAGGGGCAGTCACAGTAGCCACCAATATGGCAGGACGCGGAGTAGATATTATTTTGGGCGGTACTAAAAAGGAAAAGGGAGATTTATCAGATAAAGAATACAAAAAAATATTAGCGGATTGGGATAAAGAACACGAAGAAGTGATGCGTTTAGGCGGTCTGCATGTCATAGGTACGGAGCGTCATGAATCCAGGCGTATTGATAATCAATTGAGGGGTAGATCAGGCCGTCAGGGTGATCCCGGCTCTTCTCGTTTTTACGTAGGACTTGATGACGATATTATGCGCCTTTTTGGTGGAGATCAGGTGGCCAAGCTCATGACTATTTTTAAACTTCCGGAAGATGTCCCGCTTGAACACTCTATGGTTTCAAGAGCCATAGAACAAGCTCAAGTTAAAGTTGAGGGTTTTCACTTTGATACTCGTAAACATTTAGTCGAATATGATGATGTTCTCAACAAACAAAGAGAGATTGTTTATAAACTCAGACGTCAAATTCTGGAAGGTAAAGACTTGAAAAACATGATTTTGGATAAATTAATTTCCCGAGTCACTATTTTAGTCCAAATGCACTCTAGTGAAGGATTCAGCCAACAGGAATTGGAAAAGATCCACACTGATTTTATATCCATGATACCCTTTGATCCTAACTCTCAAAAAGACCTGCTTACCAAACTTGGAGAACATAAATCAGCGGATGAAATGATCTCCTTTCTCACCAAAATCACAGAAGATATTTATACCCAAAAGGAAAAACAGATGACACCTGAAGTGATGCGCCAGGTAGAAAGATGGGTTTGTCTCTCAGTTGTTGATAACTTCTGGATGAATCATTTAGACGCTATTGATGATCTGCGTGAAGGTATTGGTCTTAGGGGTTACGGCCAAAAAGATCCGCTTGTTGAATACAAAAATGAAGCCTACACTATGTTTGAAAGTCTGGTCACTGCGATTGACTATGAGATTACTCAGCGTATATTTAGAGTCCAAGTTCAACTAGCTCCAGATCAAGTGCAGGCGCTGCAGCACCAGCATCAAACTACTATTCAAAAATCTGCTCAGCAACAGATTACGAATCAGAAAACAAACATATCCAGTCCGACTAATTCTAAAAAGAAACTCGGCCGCAACGATCCTTGTTGGTGCGGCAGCGGAAAGAAGTGGAAGAAATGCCATTACCCTCAGTTACCCCAGTAAGTTTTATTGACAGCTATCATTAGTTGGTATACATTGAAATCATGGGGAAACTTATAGCGGCATATATTCTGGGAATTACATCATTTGTATTTTCCATCACCGGTGCCTTTAGTTTATTTTTATCCATTCCCGGACTTATTTTGGCCACTGCGGCACTAAAACTCCCGGAAAAAAAGATTAATATTCCGGTAGGTTATCAGGGAAAAGTTGGGAGAAAAAATATATCAGCACAGCCTTTTATAACGAGTCGTTATCTTGCCTATATAGCTGTTATTCTCAACGTCTTTAGCATCGCGACTTCTCTTTTTGCCTCTTTTGCTCTTCTGGCATTATTTACCGTAGGCACGAGATAAAAGCTTTAGCGGGAGCATGTAAATTGGGCGCCGGGAGGACAACTTGAGGTATCACTGCTTGGTTGTTTCGTAGGCGTCTCCGGGGTTACTGTTATCTCTTCTTCCGGCGGAATTTCTTCTGTGGTTTCTTCTCCGCTTCCCACTTCATCATCTATTGTAGAATTCCAATCATCAGTATAAGAATTCGTAGAAGTGTTGGACGAGGTGTCCAGGGGAGACTTATATCCCGTAGGTTTTATACCTCTATATTCGCCATAAGCTCTGTCTAATCCTAGTTCACGGACTATTTCGTCCTTAAAATCCGTTGACGATCGAGAGCTTTTTTCTAGCCAATTATGCAATTTATCGGCTAGATACATATGCCATCTCTTATTATATTGAGGATCATCTTCAAAAAAGGCATTACTGGCCTGATCTTTGCTTTCATAATAATTATTAAGAAAATCGCCTGGTGCTTCCACCGGGTCAGGCGCATCTATATCCAGTAGACTTCTTGTTTGACCGTTTTTATCTTTATATTCAAGTCGAGGATTTGCATTTAAAGCATTTTGGGATGCCGTGTAGTCATATCTGGATTCATTAGTTACCGGATTGTAAATATAAGACAATTTATTGTTATCAATTGCATAAGTGGTAATAGAACTGGGTTTAGTATTATTTGATGAGACTTCACTCCTTGGTCCCTTGCAGCAGACAGTCATATGGGGCGATTCAATTTTTACAGCACCCCCGTTTTTTTGTACAAAAGACTCAGCCATGGGAAGCTCTGCCCAGCTGGTCACAACAAACGTTTTAGAAGGATCATTTAGGTCCTTGGCTTTAGCATTGTATCTTTCGATAAAAGCCATGGTTTCTGCATTGCTGACATCTCTGATTTCAACCCGATATTGAGATTGTGTTCTTTCATCCACAGACATTGCCGTATGTTTGGGTTTTCCCGTAGCTGGATCGTAGCCGTATACTACGCCTGGTTCTATTTCATAGGATGTATCCCTAAATGTGGGGACGATTCTTACTGTTTGTATCGGTGAAATAAACCCCTTTTCCATTAACGCCTTATGAATTCGTTGACTATCAGCTTTATCAGTTGACATATTATGGTAAAAATTGTTCAATTTACTCTCCTCGATATATTGTTTTAGTCTATAACTATTAAAAGAAACTCCAGTCATAGTGATTGAGTCTACTGATACATCATATAGATTATCTCCCACCTCCCTCACATCAGTAAACTCATACCAAGTATCAGCTCGTACTTCCAGACCCCCGGTCGGATCACGCTTCAAATGCCACCAGCGCTCATCATCATTTTGAGCATAGGCTGACTTTATGAGTTTCCGTGTATCAGCATTCTTTTTGCTCTCATTCACTTGAATTTTCTGAAGTTGCACTACAGGCCTTGCATAACCGCCAACCTCCACAGCCGTTTCCACCCACCCCATGCCATAGTCTGGATGAAGCGCCACAAATACAGCCTGTCCAGAAAGAATATCCACAAAAGTTACTCCACCATCGCTATCTGTGATTAACTCCTCAACGGGAGCAGAAGTATTAGGATCAAGACGAACGACTAAAGCATCGGAAAGTCTATTATATTCCGGGTCTACTACCACTACACGAATATTTGCCGGCGGTAGTCTCTCCAAAAGTGCAGCCGGCTCATTGCCTGTTATTACGGTAGATGTATAGCCAAAAGCGGATACTGTCAGAGGATCATCTTTTTTGGCGTCTATGCGAAATATACCATCCGGTCTTGTCACGGCTATTTTACCGTTTCCTACAATTTTTGCTCCATCAAAAGGTTCACCATTTTCATCTAATATTTTGCCAAATACCACAGGAGTTCTCAAAACATCAACTCTTATGTAATCTACTACTAAAACAGCCACAACAATCAGTATTATGCCCAAGGCTATCCATCGCAAACGTGGAATTTTAAATTTTTTTGGTGGTGTACTTGAAGGGGTAGGGGATGCGTCCAATTTTTCAGGCGTCTTTTTTACTAACTCGCTATTACTTTTTTCTTTGGCCATGTAGAATGGCTGCTCTTCAACCACTATAGAATAAATATTTAAGTATTGTCAAATATCTCAAAAGTTGACACTGAATTAGAGTATTGTTATTGTAGATGAAGGAGGAAAAAAATATGGCCAAGAAAAAAAATTCATATGAGCATTATCATTTTATAACCTGGATTCTTGTTTTAGCGGGAATTGCAACTTTTGCCTATTTATTCCTCAAAATTGTTAATTTTGTCATTCCCAAAGACGGTTTAGTAAAGCCTCCAGATGATATATATCAAACAGAATATTCTAGCGATAAGAGCGGTTATTCGATATCGTATCCCAAAGATTGGATGACAGACACATCACAAACCACACCAGCTGATATTATAAAAAGTCCTGATGGCAACATGAATGTGGCCGTACAACAACTCGTCGGTGACAAAAGGCTTCTTAGTCGGACAGGAATAATTCCTGTTATGAAAGAAATAAAGGACTCCTATGCAATAGATAAAAATTATACTCTGGATACTTTCGAGGATAAAATATGGTACGGATTGCCTTCCCTTCATGCAGTGGGAACATTTAAAGACAAAGATGCGGTCTGGGACTTTGAAGAATCTGCCATCTTTTTCGGAAGTGAAATATATAACTTACGGGCAAACTGGAAAAATGACAGCGACGTGGCAGTTATTCAGTCAATTATTTCATCATTTAAATTAAATGGCTATGACAGCCGGGATGAGGAAGAGGCAAATGAAGCTTTGGCCTCCGTTTTAGAACTTTCCGAAGTAAGAAACTTCCAAAAAGATGTTTTTGAAAATAACCAATCAAAGTTTAGCATTTCAGTAGAATCTAGCCCGGTTGATGAACCACAGTTAGCTCAGGAACCATACTATGTAATAGCCGTTGCCGAATTTTTCCCGGATCACAGAACGACATTTAACAGGTATAGAGTTGGGAAAAATAATGAAAAAATATACCGCTACGATGCGGTAAATGATAGTTGGGATAGACTAGAACTATAATGGGAACTGTCCTTTTTTGGATTGTCTGGGGAATTATTTCCTTTTGGGCGCTTAAAACTTTTTATTACTCCTTTTCAAAAGAGAAGCTCGAACATCTCCGCAAAGCAAATATTGGTTTCACTTTCGCTGTACTGATTCTTTACTTTTTACCTTGGGTTCCTCTTTCCATGGATGGTTGGACTGGCTTTGGACTGGCCTTGCAGGGTAATTTTTTAGCCGCATTATTTTTTATATTTCTACTGATTTCGCTTGTCCTATTATTTCAGAAAGAATATATATTTCTAAAAATTGCATCTGTTTTGATGGTCCTTTTGACACTCGATCTTTTCGCCTTGATGCTTGTGGTAAGGCCCGGAACGTTTACTCTTTCACTTTATGATATTGCCCCAATTATAGCTGCGCTGATCCTACTTGTAGCCGATGTTTCCTTACTACTTCTTTGGCAACAAATGAACCTTACCCTAAAAGCAGCGATTGTACCTGGCAACAGAAAAAAACTATTCATAGGTTCCGCGTCATTTTTGATTATTTCCTTTGGACTTGCTGTATGGGGTTTAGGAATATACATAAATTCTACGCTTATTCATGAAAAGATATATGAAAATAATGAGGAAACAAAAGAGAGAAAAGAAATGCAAGTATTTGAGGCTTTTGCTAAAAATGAGCCGGGTACGGTTTGCGTTGGAAATGATACATTCTCGTTTCAGATTGATACTTCATACAATATTTTGTCTGATGACGACAGTTCAGTGGCAATGATTATGGACAATAATTTGGTAACAGTATCTAAAAGTAAAAAAAGTGTCAGTGACATTTTGAAAGAAAATGGCGTAAAGTATACAAAAGAAGAAGACTACTACATCTTCGATATGCCACAAAAGAACAGTACTTCAGGCAATCTCACCAAAACGGGCATTAGCCTGCAAAAAGGGGAGTTTATCGTATCGGTCTTCTATTCAGAAGGCAAAGCGGTAAGAGCAAAAGAAATACTTTCGGGAGTATCGGATTCTTTGAAGGAAGGATGCAATAAACAATGAATAAACTGAAAATACTTATTTTTATTTTAGTCTTTCTTCTTTTCTCAAAAACGGCCTTGGCTCAAAGTCCCGATACAATGAAACTGTTTGCCGAAGTACAGAAGGAATTGGCAGGAGAGGCTTCAGAGTGGCGTTTCCGAGAAGTTATGCCAACCAGCGGATTTTTCTATCACACTCCGATAAGTCCCCAGGACGTGCTAGCAACTGAGGATAATGCCAGACTTCATCCTGTCGTTGATACTGATACTATACTTATGGACGATGATACAAAATTTAAGCTCCAACTTTTCAAAGACTACTATGATGAGGATTCAGGAGATGGAACAGTTTATCGGGCATTTGGTGGGTGGAAACAGTTTTCAGGAGATTACAAATTAAAAAGCAATGCCACTACCGAGCTGGGGATTATCAGAGATATTTACGAGCAAATAACTTCTAGAGTTGCTCGATATGCAGTACCCTCCAAAGATAATCCGGCCAGTTGCTTGGCTGAAAATACAGGTGTATGCAGACATATGGCCACCATACTGCAGGAGTCATTAGAGGACTATGGTATAAAAAGCGAGCAGATATTTTCTGAAACACATACATGGGTACGGGTGACTCTTTCTGATCCGAAGTATGCTGGTAAACTCTTTGATACATTTGACCTGGATCCGACATGGTATGCACAACCGATACCTCTTCCCCCCCGGACTTCTTCTTATATTTCCGACTCCTGGAAAAAGATGATGATGGCTATTGTTCCTTCTGGGTCTCCCACGCCAACACTAACACCGACTGTTACCCCTACGCCCACAATAACTCCTACTCCTAGTCCAACGATTTCAGTTACTCAAGAACCGACATCCCTTGATGAAGGTACAAGTAATTCAGGTAATTCAGGTAGTTCCAATTCTTCAGGCGATAGTGATTGTCCAGGTTGTTTGTGGACGGTACCAAGATAATCAAATAGAATGAAGGAAGTGAAGAAATAATGTCTAAAAAAATTATAGTATCCTTTTTAGGAATACTGACTCTCACTTTTCTCTTTAACGCCCACCGCTATGTATATGCCGAGATGGGCTATGAACCCGAAAAAGTCGATTGGGAAGAACGGTACGTCCAAAAACTAAACGAAATACACAGTCCGGAAAAGGGGCTATCTGAAGATGAGCTAGCCTGTTTCAATGATGTATATTCAAAAGAGGGATCGGGAGATGCTGAATCAGCATTAGAGCAAAAATATATTCCTTCTTGTTACCGCCAGACCAATTGGAAATCAACCAAAGCAACTCTTGGCTGTGTATACTCACAGACTGACTTTTTTGAACTTGCCCAGAACAGAGTTTGGCAGGCGATCAATTTATGCAAGAAAAATGTAAAAAAGACAGCTCCATTTCCAACTGAGTTAGAAGAAGCGCCACTTTCAAAAGAAGAACAGTACAACCAGTGTGTTGACAAATGTTTCCTCAATAAAGTTCTTTCTATATGTCCGGATGATTATAATAGAAGTGCATGCATATTTAATTTTGTAAATGCCCGGAACGAGTGTTTACGTAAATGTAAGCCTCCCAAAGAATTCCAGAGACCCAAAACTTCCAACAGACAAAAAACAATTACACAGGATGATTATAGAGATAATGAAGTAATAACACTTAATGGTTTACCCATAAATAAAAATACTTCAGTCAATACTTCTTATATAGACAATTCACCTACTATTGAAGAAACTGATTTCGAAGCGGCAAAATCCAGCAAGCCGCAAGATCTTTCTGGAAAAAGTCTTGAGGTCTGGGTTGCAGATATAAAAGGTTTTACGGATATTTATGTAGCTACAGGTTCTTCCGATCCAGCCTGGATTGCAGCCAAAACAGGCGATATTTTACCCCAAGGTGTAAAAATATTTGTCGCCAAAGACTCGAGTCTTTTGATAGGTACGGATTTTGGCATACTGAAAGTAACAGGATTAACTTACCTGACTATTACAAAAGCAACTTTGGCCGCTACAGACGGCAAAAAGCTTATTACACTGTATATAGATCTGAGCTTAGGAAAAATTGAGGCAGACCTAGATAAAGGAGAATACGAATTAGATATGCAGATTAATACGCTATCATCAGTGGCAAAAGTCACAGGAACACATTTCTTTGTAGCCTTTAATGATGATAATAAACAGACAGAAACAGGAGTATTTGACGGAGAAATAGATATAGAAAGCTTAATTACCGGACAAAATCTTGTATTGACAGCCCTTGCTGATAGCAAGTCTCGCCTCGCCCTTATTCCTCTTGAAGTTAATGAGCCAACTCCGGTGGAAGAACCAGTCACAGCATCAAAAGAAGAATCGCAAGATAACAAAACTAATGTAAACGGATTTATCCCTGCTATATTGCTGCTTTTAGTTGCAGGTGGAACAGGTCTATATCTTTATAAAAAAGGCAAACTTAAATCTTTGTACGAAAAATATATAAAATCTCATATCCCCAAAAATATTGGCAGGAATTCTGAGGAAAAAAAGACAGAATAAGCTTGTGGATTTAATAAATATCTATAAAAAAGTCATAATAGATCCCAAAGTAAGTTGGGTAGTATTCAAAAACGGTACCTGCGTGATGCTTCTAAAACCAGAAAAAGATTTAAAAGTTCAGGCAATCAAAATTCTCAAAGAACATGGTCGGGTACTAGTAGGAACGCCTTCAGGAGATTTTGAAGTCACAAAAATTCCAGAAATTGACGGCTGGGTAGTCACCGGAGATTATCCCGGGATCATGAATTATGTTTCTCAAGAAGAATTAGAAGGAACCAAGAGCGATTTTGAAATTGGTATCATCGGCAGAACCAAACGTGAGCTTGACGCCAAAGAACTTGAGATAGTACATATTGAGAATAGGCAATTATGATAACCTCATTATATGTCCCAAATCAACGGCAATAATAATAAAAGGATAATTACCATTCTTTCCCTCGCCTCGTTTCTACATGATGTGGGTTCTGATATGGTTTTCTCCGCCTGGCCGCTTTTTGTGACTCAGGTTTTGGGCGCCAACATGGCAGTACTAGGACTTATAGATGGTTTGGGTGATGCTATCGTATCTATATCCGGAGCGATCGGTGGATATATTTCCGATAGAATCAGAAAAAGAAAATTATTTGTATGGACCGGTTATTTATTTGGCGGTATTTCCCGTATTGGTTATGCTCTTTCTCCCACATGGCAATGGCTGATTCCTTTCAGGTTATTAGATAGGTCCGGTAAAGTCAGAAGTGCACCTCGTGACGCCATTGTTTCCGAAGTGTCAGAACATGCCACCAGGGGACGTAGTTTTGGTATTTTACGCGCCATGGATAATTTTGGCGCAGTTGTGGGTATACTTATTGCTATATTTTTCCTGGAAAGACTGGGATTTACAAATTTATTTATCCTGGCTTCTATCCCCTCCGTTCTAGCAGTGGTTTTAATCATCTTTTTTATTCCAGAAAAAAAACCCACTCAACAAATGATTTTTAAAGGCATTACTTTTAAGGATTTTGATAGCAATCTGCGATTGTTGACATTATTAAGCGGCATGTTTGCTTTAGGATCTTTTAGTTATTCCTTTTTGCTTCTTTTTGCTTATAAATATGGTTTTACAACGATTCAGGTGCCGATTTTATATTTACTTTTCACTTTAGTGGCCGCTTTGTTTTCAATTCCTTTCGGGAAATTATCAGATAAGATAGGAAGAAAAAGAGTATTATACCTATCGTATTTTTTCTGGATTCTGGTGCTTCTTCTATTAATCTATTTTTCCAGCATCCTGGGAATAATATTAGCTTTTCTCTTTTACGGTTTGCACAAAGGTGCGCTCGAGCCCGTGCAAAAAACGTTAGTCGCAGAGCTGGCTCACAAGGAATTTGTTGCCTCCACTATTGGAGCATATCAGCTGGTTATAGGCTTAGTAGCACTTCCGGCTTCATTTATTGCCGGACTTTTGTGGGATAAATTTTCACCTCAGGCACCTCTTTATTTATCGGTATTTCTGACGGTGATATCGGCCACAATGCTTATATTTATTAAAGAAAAAAAGCCCATCCATTGACAAATTATTTTTTATTATTTAATATGGACATCAAATGCCGATTGATTTTCCTAAACTTCTTATTATTTTAATAGCCCTCGGTGTCTTTCTCCTTGTTCTTACATTTCTTCCTTTTTGGTTGGGCATCATCATAATAGCGGTTATAATCTATTTCATCTGGAAAAAATTCTTTTCAACTCCCTAATTTTTCTTCTCTTTTCATTGCTTCCAAAATACGCTACAATTTTAATTCATGAAAATATTTGACTCTGTTATTGTAGGCGGTGGACCGGCAGGACTTACAGCCGCTATATATTTAGCCCGTTACAATAGATCTTGCAATATTGTTGATATAGGTCATGGAAGGTCAACGTCACATGAAATAAACGAAAATTATATGGGTTTTCCCAAAGGTATACACTCCACCAAACTTAGAGAATTGGGTCTTGAGCAAGCACAAAGATACGGAGCCCAGTATTGCCAGGATAAAATCACCAGTATCAAAAAAAAGCAAGATATTTTTTATCTAGAAGGCGGTACAGGCCGGTATAAAGGCAGAACAGTGATACTCGCCACGGGAGTGACAGACCTCTGGCCGATATTTGAAAATTATCAGGATTATATCGGTCGGAGTCTTTTTTGGTGTATCACTTGTGATGGTCACAAAACTATCGGAAAAAAAGTCATGATCGTTGGAGACACAGATGATGCTGCTTGTACAGCTTTACAATTTCTTAACTTTACCAATGATATAGTTTTTGTTACTAATCAAGAGAAAAGAAGGCATAGACTAAGAAATTCCTGGAAAGAGAAACTAAAAAAGTTTAATATTACACTTATAGAAGGAAAAATAAAGAAAGTCCACGGTCGGGAAGGTAAATTTCATTTTGTAGAGATAAATCACGGAACCAGAGTAGATCTGGATTATATGTTTAACCAGCAAGGTGCCACCCCAAATTCCGAACTGGCCAAAGAACTGGGTGTAGCCGTGAATGAGAATGGTTATATAAGAACAGATCACGAGCAGAAAACCAATATTCCTGGGGTCTACGCGGCCGGGGATGTAACCAGACTTCATTCTCATCAGATTGTTTTGGCATCAGCAGAAGGTGCCACAGCTGGTGAGAGTGCCAATTATGATCTTTATCTCCCTCATCAAAAATGGGACTGACCTAAATCCAACTTGCACTTGCCGCTTTACTTCCCTATAATCTTCCAAATGCAAAAATTAAACTTCATCATCGATTTTGATAGTACATTTGTTGAAGTAGAATCCCTTGAAACCTTGGCAGAAATTGCCCTATCAGGAAAGAATAATAAGAATAAAATTCTTGACAGGATGAGAAAAATTACTAAAGGCGGAATGGAGGGAAAAATTCCCTTTGAAAAATCACTATCAAGTAGAATTAAGCTCCTGCAAGCCAGCAAAAAAGATATTACTCAAACTATATATTTTCTCAAAAAAAGAATTACTCCCTCTATCAGAAGAAACCGTGAATTTTTCAAAAGATATAAAGATCAAATCTATATTATATCCGGAGGGTTTAAAGATTATATTGAACCTGTATTTTCTCCCTATGGTATAAAGAGCGATCATATTTTAGCCAATACTTTTACTTTTAATTCCAAAGACCAAATCATAGGTTACGATGCAAAAAACGATCTCTCAAAATCAGGCGGTAAAGTACAAAAAATAAAATCTCTTAAACTTGATGGAAAAGTTTATGTAATTGGAGATGGATACACCGATTATGAAATCAAAAAAGCAGGCCTAGCTGATAAATTTTTTGTCTTTGTCGAAAATATAAAAAGAGATATCGTCACAGAACAAGCAGACTACATCTTGCCAAACTTTGATGAATTCCTGTATATTATGGATATGCCTAGAGCCTATTCTTACCCCAAAAACAGAATAAAAGTTTTGCTTCTCGAAAATATTCATAAAAATGCTTATGAAGCCTTCAATAAAGAAGGTTATCAGGTAAAATCTATTCCCCAATCCTATGAAGAGCAGGATCTTATAGAGCACCTAAAAGAAATTCATATAGTTGGTATTGGTTCCCGCACTCAAATTACTCCGAATGTTCTGGAAAATACTCCCAGACTTCTAAGCGTAGCCAGATTTGGCATAGGGACTAATAACATTGATCTTAGAGCCTGCGCCAAAAAAGGAGTGATTGTTTTCAACGCTCCATTTAGTAATACAAGAAGCGTAGTCGAGTTGGTACTTGGAGAAATCATTATGCTCTACCGAAGAGTATACGAAAAAAGCGAAAAACTGCACAAAGGAGTATGGGACAAAAGCGCCAAAGATTGTCATGAGGTAAGAGGCAAAAAACTTGGAATCTTAGGTTATGGCAATATAGGTTCTCAAATATCCGTACTTGCCGAAATGCTTGGGATGGAAGTCTATTACTACGATATATTAGAAAGATTACCACTTGGTAAGGCCAAATCATGTAGGTCTATCAAAGAGCTTTTGCAAATTGTAGACGTAGTGACCCTTCATATGGATGGAAGAAAAGAAAATGCTCATCTTATTGGCGAGGAAGAATTTAAAGTTATGAAAAATGGCGTGATTTTTATTAATACTGCCAGAGGTCATATTGTTGACGTAAATGCCCTGGTAAAAAATATAAAGAGCGGGAAAATTATTGGCGCCGGACTTGATGTTTTTCCCAAAGAACCCAAAAGCAACGCCGAACCTTTTACATCTATCCTTCAGGGTATGCCCAACGTCATTTTAACTCCTCATATAGGAGGTCGATCTGAAGAGGCTCAAGCTCATATGGGTCAATTTGTTCCCGAAAGAGTAATAAGTTTTATTAATACAGGAAATTCCACACTTAGTCTCAATTTCCCCAATTTACAGCTTCCCGAATTAAAAGATGCACATAGACTTATACATGTGCACCAAAATGTGCCCGGCGTCATGGCTAAAATTAACAGCCTCCTTGCCAATCATAAAATAAATATAGAAGGACAATATCTTAAAACCAATGAAGATATCGGCTATGTCATCACTGATGTCAACAAAACTTATGATAAAGATGTTATTGAAAAGCTCAAAATGATGAAAGAAACAATCAAACTTCGACTGCTTTACTGACATGAAAAAAATATTTTTTACTCCAGGCCCCTCCCAGCTTTATCCGACAGTTCCTGGACACATCAAGAGGTCACTCGAAAATAATATCTCCTCCATTTCCCATAGAAGTGATACCTTTCATGCTATATTTGAAGATTCAGTCAGTAGTTTCAAAAAACTTTATTCTATCCCTAAGGAAAATTATGTTTTCTTCTTATCATCAGCCACAGAATGCATGGAAAGAATAATCGAGAATTTAGTCGTGAAAAAAAGCCTTCATTTCGTCAACGGTTCATTTTCCAATTTATTTTTTTCTATCTCTGCAAGTCTTGGTATCGACGCCCATAAAATAGAAGAGCCTATGGGTTCAGGATTCAATATTGAAAATGCAAAAGTTCCTCCAGGTATTGAACTAGCATGTTTTACCCAAAACGAAACATCAACTGGGGTTGCCACTCCCCTCAAAGATATTTATCACTTTAAAAAAATAAATCCTAATACGGTAATTGCATTGGATATTGTCTCATGCGCTCCTTACCCTGATGTAGATTTTTCTATCATTGACTGTGTCTTTTTCTCTGTTCAAAAAGGCTTTGGACTGCCCGCGGGCTTGGGAATATTAGTAATAAAACCGGATGTTTTGGAAAGACTAAAATATGTTAAAAAAAAGAAAACAACTCTAGGCAGCTATCATACATTTGAAAATCTTTTGAAATATTATCAAAAATCAGAAACTCCTGAGACTCCCAATGTATTTTACATATATTTATTTGGTCAGATATGTAAAGATTTCCAAAAAGTCGGCTTGCATAAAATTCGAAAGGATACTGAGAATAAATCCCAATTGATATACGATCTTGAAAAAAATAAAAGTTTTTCTCCGTTTGTTCAGGAAGACAGATTAAGATCCAAAACTACAATTGTATTAAATGTCAAAAATGGTTCAAAGAGTCTTATCTTGAGTCTTAAAAAGAAAGGTCTTGTAGTCGGAGGAGGCTATCGAGAACTGAAAGAAAAACAAATAAGAATCGCCAATTTCCCAGCTCATTCAATCACTGATGTCAAGAAACTTTTGTTCGCAATTCAATCTTTTAGAAACTAAATTCTCTCAAAAATAGCCGCATCATCATCTCTATATCTTAATTTCCATTTGCCATTATCCACGAGTTGAAGCATTTTTTTGTAGATTGATTTACGAGTCGATATAAAGACTACATTATATTCTGTATCATCTATTTCATATCCTGACCAGTTTTGCTCCAATGGATAATATTCTGCGAAGGCACTATACCCGTTTTCATCTCGCCATAGATGCATTCTGCCATCGATTGTTGGCTTTATCTCTGGATAATTCCATATCAGCCACCCTCCCCAGTCATAGAGTGTAAATAACTTTTTTTTACTTAATCCATTTTCTATGAGATATTCAACCGATTTTTCACTGCAGCGCCTTAGTTCACAAAAGGTTTTCCAAGACATATCTACGTATTGCCTGAAGGGGCTTTTCACTACTATAGTCACAGCAAAAATGATCAAAAGAATACTAATTAACAAACTTTTTTCTGCATTCCTGTTTTTGGGTTTAAATATATTTACTACCGGTCTTATAAAAGGAATTGAGAGGTAATATGCGCTCCAGGCATATCGTCTCATAAAAAAAGCAAGCAAATATAAAGGTGAAAAAACCAGAGCTTCGGCCAAACTTTTTTTCAGTTTATTATCAAAGAACAGACCTAGTACCCCCATCGTTATTACGGCCCCTAAGATAATGTGTTTCCAAAATACCAGTTGTACATTGGAAATAGGCTGCCATTCTATAATATATTTCTGCCAGGGATTGAAGAAATGTCTGAAAGATTCAGTATATACACCTGTCCCAAATGGGTTTATAAGTGTTGCCAGTATAGTCAAAATAAATACTATTCCCGGCAGTTTTAAGCTATACAAAAGTTCTTTCCTTAGAGATTTTTCAATCAATACTTCCTCAAGACTCTTACCCAAAAACCATAATGCAAAAAGTGCAAGTCCTAGAATATATAAACCATGTATATTGGCCCAAATGAGAAATAAAAGTATCAGCCAAAACAACTTATTCTTGCTTCCCTCCCCATATAAGCGCAGTATATAAAACAATATTCCCAGAAAAAGGAAACTTAAAAGTTGAGGACGGAATGAGGAAGAATTTACTGTATTCTCAAGAAAAACCAGAAACGGCAATATCAAACCCTTTTCCCAAACCGACAAATTAAACGCCTTTGAGAAAAAGTAAAAAGTCAAAGTCAAAACCAAAGCCCCAAGTATACTATAGCCAAAGAACCCGAAATTACTAAATGTAATATAACTTATGATATCCGATGCCCATGAATGATTTACCCATCGATAATCAGGCATCATTGTTGAAAATGTATTCTCATATAAAAGTCTCCCCTGTTTTACAAAATATTCTCCATATTTTAGTATCCAGCCAAGATCAGCATCTCTAGGTCTATAAAGAGAAGCAGTAAATACTATAAGAAAAGGAAAAATATTCAAAAAAATATCACTCCATGATTGTTGAAATAATTTTTTCATAATTCCTATGATTTCTGAGCAATTATGCCTATATTGCCGGCCTGATGTGCAACTTCCAATTTATCTAATTTGACCAATCTGACTAATTCATAAATTACTTTCTTTACTGTGTTTGGCAGTGGAAACATCCTTAACCAATATCTTAGAGGATAACTGTTTTTTACATCAAATACGCTAAGTACCTTAAACTTATTCTTTTCAAAAATTCTAGCCAAATTTTCTTTATTGAAAAGATATATATGCTCAATATCAAATATTGGAGATCTCTCGCCTAAGATTTTTACTGAAAGACCGGATGTATCATGAAGTATAGTGAGGATTACTCCGCCTTTTTTTAAAGCTGTATGGCATTCTTTAAGGAAAGTATTAGGTGTAATAATATGATCCAGTGTCTGAAAAACACAAATAACATCAAAAGAATTTGCCATTATCCGTGGATGAGGGAAAAATCCTGCAATCATTTTTTCCCTTATACCAGGTTTTGCTTTCTGTATAGCTTGTTTACTCGGTTCCACACCCCAAAAATCCTTTATACCCATTTTCTTTACTTCTTCCAAGAAAAATCCATTTCCCGCTCCTATTTCCAATAGCTTTGGATTTTCCCCGGTATGCTTGAGTGTTTGTCCAAGATACCAACCATATGTTTTTCTGAGACTGGGAACTTCCTCCGTATATGTAAATTCACTTTCTTTATACAAATGCTTTATTTTATCGGGAGAAAGTATCGGTGAAGAAATGATCAGTCCGCAGTTATTACACCTTTGAAGTTGATAATGCACTTTCTCCGGTATCCTTCGTGCAGAAAAAGTATTTTTATCCACTTTTTCAAAATCTACACTTTCTTTATAAAGTAATTCAATCTTTTGTTTATCGCCGCATATTGCGCATTTCATGATTTTCATGGTTCATATTATAATGGATACGGTTATGATAAGAAATACCGCTCTCTTAACAGGCAGCACCGGTTTTATCGGAGCTAATCTTGCAAGACACTTGATCAAAAATTCATATAAAGTTCATATTCTCACAAGACCAGAGTCAAGTAACTGGCGCATCAAAGATATACTTCCACATTTAGTGGATCACCGGGTAAATTTTCAAAACAAAAAAGAATTACAGGGGGTAATGGCTGAAATTAAACCCAATATTATTTTTCATTTGGCGTCTTATGGCGGTTATCCTTTCCAGCAAAATCTTCAAAATATGGTAGAAGCCAATATCGTAGAAACAGTAAACTTACTGGAATCCCTCAAAACTATTGATTACCAAGTCTTTATAAATGCAGGCAGCTCTTCGGAATATGGCTATAAAACTGAACCCATGAAAGAAAGCGATGCGCTTTCCCCCAATAGTTTCTATGCCGCAACCAAAGCATCAGCAACCTACATCTCTCAAGTCTATTCCCGGATGTATCAAAAACCCATCGTTACTGTAAGGCCATTTTCTGTTTATGGTCCGTATGAAGAACCCACTAAATTTATTCCCACTCTTATAACCCGTTCTCTGAAAGGAGAAGACATACATTTGACTCAAGGTATAGAAAAAAGAGACTTCATCTATATTGACGATTTTATCGATGGACTGCTCGCAATTTGCCATAGTCCGGACAAAGTGAAGGGTAAAGTAATCAACTTAGGATCAGGAAAACAATATTCTGTGAAAGAAGCGGCAGACCTTATCGCAAGTTTGACCGGCAGCAAAAGTAAATTGCATTTTGGCACTTATAAACCCCGCAATTGGGATACAAATTATTGGGTGGCCGATATTTCACTGGCAAAGAGGTTGCTTGGTTGGCAGCCGGCAAATTCATTTGAAGAAGGGTTAAAAAAAACAATCGCATGGTTTGAAAAAAATATAAATCTTTATGAAAAGAAAAACTGATTGGAAAGAATTATCTCGTCAAATTAGGCAGGATATTTTAAATATATCCTTCAAAGCCCAGGTAGGACACGTCGGCTCTGCTTTCTCCATTGTGGAAATATTAATTGCTTTATATTACCGCGTTTTAAATATTGCCAAAATTAAAAAAGGATCGACATTGCGAGACAAGTTTATCTTAAGTAAAGGTCATGCTGCACCTGCACTTTACTCAATTCTTTTTCGAAGAGAAATTATAAATAAAAAAACTTATCTAAGTTACTGTCAAAATGGTGGATCTCTTGAAGAGCATCCGACTTATGGTATAAAAGGTATCGAGGCGGGTACAGGATCCTTAGGCCATGGACTGCCCATAGGTATAGGTATGGCGCTTGCTGCCCGTATTCAAAAAACAAAAAATCGTATTTTTGTTTTATTATCAGATGCTGAATGTGACGAGGGTGAAACCTGGGAAGGAGCACTATTTGCGGGACATCATCATCTTAACAATCTCTATTGCTTGCTGGATTACAACAAAGTCCAAGCTCTTGGCAAAACCAAAGAAATACTGGATTTAGAACCCCTCAAAAGCAAATGGCAATCCTTTAATTGGCGAGTGCTGGAAGTTGATGGTCATAATATAGAATCTATTATAGAAGCCTGTATGTCGGCCACAATATCCAAACCTACCTGCATCATTTGCCATACTGTGAGAGGCAAAGGGGTGTCGTTTATGGAGCATAAAATTGACTGGCATTATCTTACTCCGACGAAAGAACATGTTGAAAAAGCTTTAAAGGAGCTTAATAAATGAGAAACGCCTTTGTTTCCGAACTCGAAAAAATTGCAGCGATTAATGAAAAACTAGTCCTACTGACCGGAGATTTGGGGTTCACTCTTTTTGAAAACTTCCAAAAAAACTTTCCCGAACGATTTTTCAACATCGGAGTTGCCGAATCAAATATGATGGGTATAGCAAGCGGTCTTGGTCTTTCCGGTTTTACTCCTGTGGTTTATAGTATTGCTACATTTGCCTCCATGAGAGGTTACGAGCAAATAAGAGATGATATAGCCTATCATAACTCAAATGTAAAAATCGTCGGAGCTGGAGCAGGATTATCCTATGGACATGCCGGTTTTACCCATCATGCCTTGGAGGATATTGCTTTGATGCGAGTAATTCCGCCTCTCACAGTAGTATGTCCGGCAGATCCTTTCGCTGCAAAAATTCTCCTTAGAGAAATATTAAAATACCCTAGACCGGTCTATTTCCGCCTGGGAAAAAAAGGCGAACCCGCACTTTATGAAAACAGTCAAAAATTTACAATCGGTAAAGGAATTATTCTAAAAGAAGGAAAAGATATCGCAATTATTGCTACAGGAAACATGGTTTTTACCGCACTATCAACTGCAAAACTTCTTGAGAAAAAAGATATAAATTCAACCGTCGTTGATATGCACACTGTCAAGCCCATCGACAAAGACCTCATTATTGATTTATCCAAAAAAGTAAAACTCATCGTGACAATTGAGGAACATTTCATAACCGGCGGTTTAGGGAGTGCAGTAGCAGAAGTACTTGCCGAGGGAGAAAAAAAAGTGAGGTTTAAAAGAATCGGCATCGAAGACAAATTTATAGATCGCATTGGCAGTCAGGAATATTTACGCCTTATCAGTAAACTTGATCCCGAAAGTATTGCCAAAACTATATTACAGAAGATCTAATATGCCAAAACTTTCTCTTATATTGCCGGTACTTGATGAAGAAAATATAATCGAAAAAGTCGTTGCCGACATAATATCGATACTTACTAAAATCCCTTTGGACTATGAAATCATACTCGTCGAAAACGGGTCAAAAGATAAAACTCTTGAAGTCATCAAAAAACTTGAGAAAAAGAACAGGCGTATCAAAGTTTTAATCACACAAAAAGGCTATGGTAGTTCTGTTTTGAAAGGATTAGAAGCGGCATCCGGAGAATATGTTTCTTATATGCCGTCAGATGGCCAAATAGACAATGAAATATTGCCAGTTCTTTATAAAGAAATACAGACTGGAAAATATGATTTAGTTAAAATAAAAAGATCTAATCGTGAGAATTTAATTAGACTCATACGTTCCAAAGTATTCAATATCTTAGCACGCCTTATTTTTCCAATTACAGTATCGGATATTAATGGTAGCCCCCGGATATTTAAAAAAGACAAACTTTCCATATTGGATCTTCGATATAAAGATTCCTTTATTGATACAGAATTTGCCGTAAAAGCATCTCTCTTGAATTGGAAGATTCAGGAAATTCCTATGAAAAATCTGGAAAGAGTAGGCGGCAAATCTACCGTAAGTATAAACACTGTTTTTGAATTTCTTCATAATCTCTACAATTTTAGATTCAGTCACGAGCTTGATTCCTGGAAAAAGAAAAACTTGGTATGAGAAAATTTATTCTTCTTATAATTCAGCTTTTTCTTCTCTTGTTTATATATATTACTTATTCCAATGGCAGGAATATCCTTCTAAATCTTGGACTTATTAAGGAAACTATTTATATCGCGGGTACCGGTTCCATGTATCCCACGTTTCCCAAAGGAGAGGGAGAAACTGATATTAAGCGAGCTCAAGAAACAGTCGCCTGGCCTCTCATGCAAAAATATCCTGGAGGATTAGATTTATTAGGCTTTAATTTCTTGGGCTATACGCTTAAAAGAGGAGATATAATAGATTTCGAAAATTCCAAGACGCGCGAAATTTCAGCCAAACAGTATGGCAAAGAGGCAGGATTTGTAAAGCGAATTATTGCACTTCCGGGCGATACTTTGGAAATTCGCGACGGTTTTGTTTACCTAAATAAATCCATTTTCAAAGAACCCTACACTGCTGCCCCTCGGTCAACTTTTGGCGGACAGTTTCTCGCCGACTGCCAAAGCATAATAGTGCCCAATGGCCAACTTTTCGTCATGGGAGATAATAGAAAAAGCAGTCTGGATTCCCGCTTCGAATTGGGTCTAATAAATTATGAAGATATCATTCATGTAATGCCAAAACATGCTCAAACACCTTATGAAAAAAGTTGGAGGCAGACTGATACTGATGAATTAAATGCTAATAAACCCACTTTAAACATTGATGAGTTTATCACTCTATTAAACCAAGAAAGAGAAGAAAAAAAAGTCTCGGCTTTAAAATATAATGAATTACTCACACAGTCGGCCAAAAAAAGAGCAGAAATAATGCTGGCCACCAATGATTTTTCTATAGAAGCCACCAGAAGCGGATATACTTTGGAGGATAGCATACAAGACGTAGGGTATGAAAATATCCTCTATGCTGAAAGCCTGGCTAGAGGATATTTCCAAGCTTCGGAACTTCTTGATAATCTGCTGCATTTTCCAGAAACCAAAAACTTTATTCTAAGTTATGATTACCAAGATATTGGTATTGCGCCAGTAGTTGGAAATGTAAACAACTGTCCCGTACAGGCAGTGGTCATTCACTTAGGAGGATATCAGCCGCCCAATTACAAAAAAGAAGATATAGAGTCCTGGCAGAAACTCTATGAAAATCTTAAAGAAGTCATTCCTTCTTGGGAAAAAGCCAAAAATGCCGAAAGCGTTAATCAAGAAACACTAAACTCTCTTCTTACCTCTCTCTATAGAAGAATGTCGAATATCGAAAAAATTCTCTACAAACTAAATAATAACCTCTGGCTATCCAAAGAGGAAAAGGCATTAGTAGAGGAAGACCAAAAGTTGGCCTCAGAAGAAGACGAATTGATCCGCAAACTAAACCAATGAATATAGCTTTTCTTTCTCTCTGGTCCTGCCCTCTTACGCCCATTGGAGTCGGCTCATCCGGGGGTATGAGTATATACATCTTAAATTTCGCTAGAGAACTGGCAAAACTCGATGTAAAGGTAGACATCTATACTCATTCTCATAAAAAACAAAAACACGAGATAATTTCTCTCCATAAAAATTTACGTATAATTCACTTATCTAACACCAAGCTGGATTTTGCCCATAATAAATACGATATTTTATACAGCCATTATTATTTATCAGGACTCGCTGGTTTAAAAATATCAGCGAAAACCAAAATACCTCTTTTCCACACATATCATACTCTGGCCAAAATGAAAGAAATATATGCAGGTATTAAAGATGAAAAAAGGTTTGTGCAGGAATTAGAAATAGTGAAGAAGACCAAAATAATTATTGCTTCCAATGAACTTGAAAAGCAAGATCTTCAAAAATTCTATAATGTACCTCCTTCTAAAATATTTATTGTCCAACCCGGTGTGAATCACCATCTTTTCAAAAAACGTAATCTCCAAATTGCTAGAAAACGCCTTGATTTGCCTCCTGACAAAAAAATCATATTATTTATAGGCAGAATCGATCCCTTAAAAGGCATAAAGCTACTAATAGATTCTTTTATATTATTACACCATATCAATCCCGCCCTTCTAAATAAATGTCTACTGTTATTGATAGGCGGTGACAAAAATAATCCAGCAATTTGGCAAAGCAAAGACATGAATAGAATCAATAAGCTATTAAATGATCACAATTTTAACTCTTCAGTAAGATTTATAGGAGCCAAATCCCATTCGTCTCTTCCTTATTATTATGCCGCGGCCAATGTAGTTTCCATCCCATCTTCCTACGAATCCTTTGGTCTGGTAGCATTAGAAGCTATGGCATGCGCCAAAATCGTAGTAGCTACTAGCGTCGGTGGCTTAAGATATCTTATTAAAAATGGGGAAACAGGATTTTTATTTGACAAAGGAAATAAAGAAAAATTGGCTTATCTTTTAAATATGTTACTGTGTGATAATAGATATAGCTACATTGGAGAAAATGCCTATCAGTTCAGTCAGAAATTTTCCTGGAATAAACAGGCCAAAAAGTTATTTATGCTGTTTAAAAAATATTCATGAAAAAGACTGTTATTTATTTTATCCGTCATGGAGAAGTCCACAATCCCAAAAACGTTCTTTACGGTCGTTTGCCCAAATTCCCTCTCACACCTAAGGGTAGAGAAGACATAAAACTATTAGCTCAAAGATTGAAAAATGAAGGAATCACTCATATCTATACCAGTCCCATGAGAAGAACTAGAGAGACAGCCCAAATCATAAGCGAGGTTTTACGTATCAAGCCTCAAATTTCACTCTATCTTATCGAAACATATGATATTCATCGAGGTATGCCTTCTTCTATATTTCGCCAAAAGATTGAGCCAAAGCTTTATTCCCGTAAATATATTCTCAAAGGTCAGGAAAGTATAGAATCTCAAGCAGAAAGAATGCTAAAATTTATTAATAAAGTAAAAAAACTGCACAAGGGCGAAAAAGTTATTGCTGTTTCTCATGGTGATCCTATTATGATAACAAAAGCCCATTTATCGGGTGAAAAATTCACCTATGACTACAAAAAAGAAAACTACATTAAAAAAGGCGATTATTTTATCCTGGAAATAAATGGTGGTTACAAATGGACTAAATAATGATACTGAAAAAAAGGCTTTATTTTTTCGTAGCCGCAATTATACTATCAGCAACTTTTTTATTCTTATCTTTCCTTGTCAGTAAGGAAGTCCTAGTAAATCTGGACTTCGACACTACAGTCAAACTCCAGGATAAAATCCCCAGAAGATGGGATTACCATCTTTCTTTTTTCAGCCTTATTGCTACATTTGAAATGTCTCTTCTTTATCTTCTGATTATTTTTGCATTCATTGCCCTGAAGTATAAACGGCTTTTTGTAGCAATATTTTCTTTCTTTATCATTTTATTTATTGAACTTATGGGTAAACTTTTTATTTTCCACCCCGGTCCTCCTTATATGTTTTTCCGCTATGCCTTCGGTTTTTCCTTCCCCTCAAGCTATATCCACACCAACTATTCTTATCCCTCAGGCCATATGTCGCGTACTGTTTTTTTTATAATCATTATTCTATTCCTTGTTCATAAATACGTCAAAAATAGTACTTTACGATTTTTGATTGCTTTTATTTTCCTGAGTCTTGGAATATCTATGTTTATCAGTCGGATATATCTCGGGGAGCATTGGTTCTCAGACGTTTCAGGAGGCGTTTTATTAGGCGCTAGTATAGCTATTTTTTCTTTGGCCTTTTGGTAAACATTATAGATTTGCATTTATAGCCTAAAAAGAGGATAATTTGCCGCTATGATTAAAGATAAAAAAGCACTATCAGCTTCCCTGAATAAGTATATTTCCTCTTATCTGGAGATGGATCTGGGTCTTATTAAAGTACCTTGTCCCTATTGGATGAATAAACTTAAGGAAGGTTCCGTCATAATCCGCGGCCAGTTTAATGGTAAAGGAGAAAGTGAAGATATAAAAAACGCATTTAAAAAAGTAATATTAGAAGCGAATATGGATACAAAAATTACTCAAGAAAATGTGTTCAAAATAGCCAAAAGAGAACGTATTGGTATCGACTGTTCAGGTTTAGTCTATAGAATAGTAGATCACGCTTTAAGACAAACTGATGGGTCTTTGGATCAAGTTTTTCCCGGTGGCATCAACAGAACCAACACCAGAATGCTAACTGACAAAAAATTTAATCAGGAAATTCTTTCTGCAAAAGATATAAATCCGCTTGATACTATCCGGTTGATGGGAGGTAAACATATATTATTGGTTACAGATAATAATGGTAAATATATCACTTATATTCATTCCTCAAATAAAACAACAGAACTAAAAGGAGTCCATTTAGGCAAAATCGGGATTCTAACCCCAGAGGATAATTTAGACAAACAAAACTGGCTCGAAAAAACAGCCCATGGCGAAAACTTTGGCAAAAAATATTTTAATCCGAAAGTTGGAGATGGAACCAAAAAATTGAAAATTCTTCAATGAATATAGACAATTTCAAAAATAAGAACATTCATATTGTTGGGATTTCCGGTAGCGAGGGAAGTGCTATTCTTTCTTTTCTTGCCAAATACAACATAAAAAATATTACCCTTCATGATTTTATCCCCAGCAAGGATTTAGAAAAAAACTTTAAGCTCTGGCATAAAGGCATCAAGGAGTCAGAAAAAGAAATTCTCTGGAACAAATTTCAGACTAACCTAAAGAATTATAAATGTCATTTTGGAGATGATTACCTCAAAGACTGCGAAAATGCCGATATAATCTTTGTTCCTCAATCTTGGAGATTATACAATAGAAATAGTAAATTGCTTGAGATTTCGCAAAATACAAATATACCTTTTTATTCTCTTACCCGTCTCTACCTGGAATTTTCCAAAGCAAAAGTTGTAGGCATAACTGGTACAGTGGGGAAGGGAAGTGTTGCTCATGATCTTTACCAGCTATTGAGAAATCAGTCGGGTTCAAAAAGAAATATCTTTTTTGCCGGAAACGAAACATGGAGACTACAGGTGGCTGACAAATTGGATCAAATGACAGATAATGATATTTTGATTTTGGAGATCTCCCACAGACAGCTACTGGATGGTATTACTCGCGGTCCAAAAGTTGCTATATTTACCAATCTCTATCCCAATCACTTAGATGAAATATCATGGCAAGAATATAAAAAGTTCAAATTTTCTCTATTTCAGACCCAAAAAGAGGATGACATATCAATTCTCAATTTTGACGATGAAAATATAAAGGAAGTTATTCCATTTCTTAAATCAAAAATAATATACTACAGCGAAAAAAATAAAGATATGAATACCAAAAATATTCAAAATATATTCAGCGATATATTGAACACAAAAAGTGATCATTATCCGGTTAATATCATAGCCGCCTCAACAGCAGCTGATATTTTAGGTATCGATATTCAGCTTATAAAACAAAAAATATCTACTCTAAAGTCCCTGCCGGCCAGAAAAGAACTTATAAAATCTATAGAGGGCATAAAAATTTATGACGATATAAAAAGTACCACTCCTTGGGCGACTCTGAAAGCCATAAAAAGCTTGGGAAAGCATTGCATTGTTATTTGTGGGGGAGATATGAAAGATATTGATTATACTGAATTCCTTAGAAAAATTGAAGATAATATAGAGCTCTTGATAGTTATTAAAAGTCCCTTAAGCGAAGCAGTTAAAAAAATCTATCAGGGAAATTATCAAACCGTCGAAAATTTATCCCACGCCGTCAGCATTGCTTACAAATCAGCCCAAAAAGGAAACTCTATATTAGTTTCACCCGCAGCTGCCTTTTTCTATACCAAGTTTATAGCCAAAAAAGAATCGCTTAGGAAAATAGTTACTTCTCTTCCTCCAAAGGAGAAAGTTTAAGAGGATTAATACTGACTAATTCACTTTCTGTACCACACGCCGGACACTCTATCACGTCGCCAATTTGCAAATTTTTGGTTACTGCGATTGGCGTATCACACTCGGGACATGGTATGGGAGCAATCTTTTGTATATTATCCATATGGCGATTATAATTAAAACATATCTTTTATGAATTCTCAAGCAAAAAAAGGAATTTGGCAATTTGCAGATTTGTTGCCCCCTATTGAAGATCAATACAAACTAACTCTGGGAGAAGGGTCAACACGAGTCACTGAAATTGATAATATCTATTTTAAACATGAATACGAAAATCCGACTGGTTCAATAAAGGATAGGGGATTGGCATATCAAATTTCCTACGTATATTCTCAAAGAATAAAAAGCGCTGTTATCAGTTCCTCAGGAAATGCAGCCATTTCTGCCGCCAATTTTTGTAGATTGGCTGGCATCGAGTTGACAGTTTTTGTTTCCCCGAAGATTCAGCCTTCCAAATTAGCCCAATTAGCCAAATTAGGAGTTCGTATAAGCCAATCACCTCGTCCGGTAAGTGAAGCCTTCAAGTTGGCCAAAGAAAAAAATATATACAATCTTCGCCCATCAAAAGATCCCCATGGCGATATCGGATACTCCACGATTTCTTATGAGTTACATGAAGAACCAGGCAAAAGAATAGACGCCATATTTTTTCCAGTTTCCAGTGGAACTACACTCACAGGCGTGGCAAAAGGGTTTGAAAAACTAGGGTATCTACCCAAATTATGTGCAGTGCAAACTACATCAGTTCATCCAATCGCAAGTATCTTTGATAAAGATTTTGTAAAGTCAAATACAAGTCTAGCCGATGCATTAGTGGCCAAATATACCCCCAGACTTGATGAAGTTATTTCTTTTATCAAAAAAAGCGGCGGTGGAGGATATATTATCTCCGATGAGGAAATTATCAAAGCTAATGAATATTTAGTAAAAAATAATATTAACTGCTCTTTCGAAGGTGCAGTCGCTCTCGCCGGCCTCTGGATAGCCCAAAGTAAAGGTCTGAAATTCAACTCGCCAGTCTGCCTCCTCACCGGCAAACTCTATTAAACATCTCCGAATAAAGATTAAATATCTAAATTTGCAAAAAATCTTACTCGCACTCAAAAAGTACCATGAATCGAACCATGGTACTTTTTAGAACGGTTTTTGCCTAGATTGCCGATGTTGCCACAAAGCTTTCTTTGTTTCCTTCCAATTAGTACCATGCATATTGGAAACTACATCCAGAATTACATCTTGCACGTCTTCCCACAGGTTTTTTAGGACTTGATCACTTTTTATTCTCTCCCTTATTCTTCGCACACCACTTCCTTTTGTTTGCAGCCACCAGTTTACACGCCCTATTGTTGAACGGCTTACCTTGAGAACATCAACTATCGAGTCATAATCATATCCTTCCATAAGCATAAACGCGATGGAGAATCTTTTAGATAACATGAGCTTTTCTGTCGGAGTCAGGATATCTTCCAGAAATGATACCGCATCGTTCTCTGTTTTTGTAAGAGCAATTCCTGAAATAAATAACTTGATAATATGATCTTGAGTTTTCTTACCGATGAATCTTTTGGAAACCTGAGGCATACACTCAAATAGTACCATGAATCGAACCATGATACTAATGGTATAAGTAATTATTTCTGTGAATTACGTTTATTTCGCAATTGATATAAGAAGAGCGCCGGCAAATATGATAAGTGAAGCGAAAAGTCTTATCTTTCTATTTTTCTCAAGCAGGAAATGTCCGCCCAGTAAAACTGCAATTACAATACTTATTTGTCTAAGTCCCGTGATATAACTTACTTTACCCATGGTAAAAGAGAACAATATGAGTAAATATCCGCCCAAAACCAAAATACCATTCGTTATTGCTTTGACTTTGTAATCTTTCCATTCATTTTTTATAGCCTGCCAATTTTTTATTCTAAAGAAATATAAGCTGTAATAAATAAAGGCAAAGACAATCAGAAGATAACTATACAAAACAGGATAAATAAAAGAAACAGCAACTTTATCAGTTATGGAATATAGAGAAACGGTGATTAAAGTCAGAAGAGCATAACGGGTAGCTGCATTTTTAGTGATCGATGTAATAGGTTCGATAACTGCATTCCAGGAAGAAATACTTTTTAGATGAAGAATATAAATTCCAAGCGTCACCAGTAAAATTCCTACCACACCCAAGAAAGATACCTGTTCTTGAAGAATAACAACCGAAAGAATCAATACCAAAGCCGGAGCCGCTCTGGCGATAGGGTAGACGTGAGAAAGATCGCCAGTTTCCAAGGACTTGGCCAGAAAGATCCAGTAAAAACAATGTATAATTCCTGCTCCCATAGCTATGTATAAACCAATGGGATTAGTAGGAAACTCTTTTATTAAAAAGTATAAAAACAGTGGAAAATAAATAATGATTGCACAAAGATCATAGAGCCAAAAAAATGCCAGTTTATCACCAGACTTTTTATTTATAAGATCCCGAACAGCGTGAATGAAAGATGATATCAAAACCAAAACAATTACAAAGGCAGACATATCTATCCTATTTATATCAATTTTTGCGCTTTTATTGCAATTATTTAGCTAGTTTTGTATCATACTCGTACTATGAGAAGACAAATACTTGAATATACGGTAGTTTTTCAAGAGGAAAAAGAAGGAGGATACTCAGTTTGGGTTCCCTCTTTACCCGGTTGTGCATCTCAAGGCGAAACATTCGATGAGGCACTTAAAAATATACGTGAAGCAATTGAATTGTATCTTGAGGATAGTAAAGACAAAGAATCTGATTACAACGACTATAAGAAACAATTTGTCATCCCCGTAAAAGTATATGCCTAAACTTCCAGTAGTGTCGGCAAGAGAATTGGTGAAAGCCTTTAAAAAACTTGGATTTGAATATATTTCTCAAGAGGGCTCACATATAAAAGTGCAGCATCCGGACGGCAGAAAAGTGACTATACCAAATCATAAAGAGATTAAAAAGGGCACGCTCAAGAAGGGAATTCTCAATCCGCTTGGCATATCAGTAGAAACTCTTATAAAAAATCTGAAATAGTCGGATGACTTAATTATGTCCGAATTGTCCTCACTATATGATTGACTTTTCTATTTTTAATAACATTCCCATCTTTTATATTTCCCCTGATATAAAACGGGCGCTTGGTTTGGAATTGGTATTGCCAAATTACTATATTGTTTGCAGCTTTTATAATCCCTTAGTAGATATGGTCAGGAAAAGAGGAGGAAAAGTTTTTTGTTTGGAAGAGTCTGAAAAGGATGCAGTTTACCAAATCAAAAACTCAGGCCAGCTTCTGGGACATCCAAAAGTTTTGGAATTTATACAAAATAAATCAAAAGGACAAACTCCAGGTATCCTGGCTTTCAAGCCAAATCTCAAAATAGATATTCTTTGTTCACAATATGGATTTAAGAAACTGATTAATTCTTCCGAAATTAATGAAAAATTTGAGAACAAAATAAATTTCTTCGAAATTACCAAAAAATATTTCCCTGATTTTCATCTGAAAGGAACAGTAGGTAATTTGGGAGATCTAAATTTTAAAGTGATGGAAAAAGAATTAAGTCTTCCTTTTGTAGTTCAATTTGGACATGGTTGGGCAGGGAAGACAACTTTTTTTATTAAGAATGAGTTAGATTGGGAAAACCTAAAAGAGAAGTTTCCTCAGACTTTGGTTAAAGTAACAAAATATCTAAATAATAGCTTTACCATCCTTAATAATTGCTGTATTTATAAAGAATCAGTTTTGGTAGGACCACCAGCAATACAGCTCTCAGGTATACCCGAACTTTCCGAAAATAAATTTATCACCTGCGGCAGGCAGTGGCCGGCGATAGATCTTTCTAAAGAAGATGAGAATATAATCAATAGTGTTTCGGAAAAAGTCGGTTTACTGATGGCCAAAGAAGGTTACAGAGGCTTTTTCGGTCTCGATTTTTTGATAGACAAAAATACCGGAAAAATATTTCTCTCAGAAAACAATGCCAGATTTACAGCATCCACACCCTTTTACACTAAACTTGAACTGGGTATGCAATCCATACCACTTATGATTTATCATCTGGCCTCTTTTTTCTCGCTACATATTGATATTTCCTATAATCCTCATATAGTCGGTTCTCAAATAATAGTCAGAAAAACCTCCGATACTCAACATATGTTATTAAATGATTTAAAAACCGGTAAATATAAATTAAATGAAAGTAATTTAGAATTTCTGGGAGAAGAATATGATCCAGGTGAACTAAATCAGAATGAATTTATCATTATCAAAGAAAAAGAAAATAAAAAAGTACAGGAAAACGAGGAGATCGCTCGTATTGAAACAAAAAACTCTGTTCTCAATAAGAATTATGAGTTAAAAAACGATATTAAAAAATTATTAGCTGCCAATGAGCAAAGTGGAAAAGAACTGAGTAATCAATAATACTGAAGCAAACCCCATAAGCCCAAACGCCGACCAGGCAAAAACTTTACTTATTTTACTGCTAGTAAATCTGCCCACCACCCTTTTATCATCGGCTATGCGTATAATAACTGCAATAAGAGGCACGGCAATAATTCCATTTATAACAGCAGAATAATACAGTGCTTTTATAGCATTCACACCTACAAGATTCATGAGCGCCCCGGCCAGAGTTGAAATAGCAATAATTATGTAGAATGCTTTCGCTTCAGTAAATTTTTTGGCCAAACCCTCCTTAAAACCAAATGCTTCAGAAAATGCGTAAGCCGCACTTCCAGCAAGTATTGGTACGGCTTGGAGTCCAATCCCGATGATACCCAAGGCAAAAAGAATAAAAGCAAAGTCTCCCGCCAGGGGTTTAAGCGCCAGAGCGGCCTCAGAAAGTGAGCCAATATCTGTTATGCCGTTTTTATGAAATGTAGCAGTGGATGTAAGCAGTATGAAAAAAAATATCGTATTGGCAAATATCATTCCGACAGTCGTATCTTTACGCATGTGTCTTATTTCATGCTGTAAAACATGCGGTTTTTCTTCAAAATCTTTTATCTTTCCGTCTTTGATAGCTTCTTCAACTTCCTCACTTGCCTGCCAGAAGAAAAGATATGGTGAAATAGTAGTTCCCAAAAAACCCACAAAAGTCATAATAAAAAGAGGATTCAGCTCAAAGTGAGGAATAATTGTATACCGTAATACTTCCAGCCAATCCTGTTTTGTAATAACGGCTGTTATACCGTATACAAAAAGTGTAAGGGCTAACCATTTCAGAAATTGTGAGTACTGATCATAAGATACAAATATTTCTAATATAACTGTAATAAGTGTTACCAGAATAAGCCAAAACATGAAAGGAAATCCAAGTACCATCTGCATGGAAGCGGCCATAGCACCGAGATCCGCACCAATATTTATGGTATTGGCAATAAAAAGAAGAAAAACTGCAAAATACAATAGTTTTTTAGAATAATACCGTCTTATAGCACCTGCTATTCCCATACCGGAAACCATGCCTATGCGTCCGCACATTTCCTGTATCGCCACCATCATAGGAATAAGAAAAATAGTTAGCCAATTAAATTTATAGCCAAATTGGGCTCCAGCAATAGTATATGTGGCAATTCCAGCGGGATCATTGTCAGCAGCGCCCGTAATAAATCCTGGACCCAGTCTTCCCAATTTATATTTAAGCAGGCTAATAATTTTGGGCATGAGAGGCTAAGAATAACAAAAACTGCTTATAATTGCAGTCTACCACTACCATAGTTCTCATTTTTTTATTTGTCAACCCCCCAAATGGTATAATTATGCATTATGGACAATCTTCAAAATAAACTGGACGAAATTATTTCCAAACTAAATCTGGAAGAAAAGAAAAAAAAGATTAGCCTGCTGGAAATTGAATCAAGCAATCCCGCCTTTTGGCAGGATGGTAAAAAGGCGGCTGATAAGATGAAGCTTCTCAATCTACTCAATAAAGAAATTGATGAAATAGAATGGATCCAGCTGCTAATATCCGAGGGAAAAGAAAACGAAGTAAAAAAAGCTCTAGAAAAACTTGAAACTAAAGTCTATTTTTCAGGCTCTCACGACCAAAGCGGAGCTATATTGAGTATACATGCGGGTCAGGGCGGAACTGAGGCAATGGATTGGACCGAAATGCTCTACAGAATGTACTCGCGTTTTATAGAGAGAAAGGGATGGAGTAGTGAGGAAATAGATAAAACAGCGGGTGATGAAGCGGGTCTAAAAAGCGTCACCATCTCTATAAATGAGCCATATGCTTATGGACACCTCAAAAGTGAAAAAGGAACACATAGATTAGTAAGACAGTCGCCCTTCAACGCAGACAAGTTGAGACAGACATCTTTTGCTCTAGTTGAGGTTATGCCGATTATAGAAGATCAGGAAGAAATGAACATATCCGAAGGTGATCTGGAATGGGATTTTTACCGAAGCGGGGGCAAGGGAGGTCAAAACGTCAATAAAGTTTCAACCGCTGTAAGACTGCGGCACAAACCCACAGGCATTGTCGTGACTTGTCAGGAGGAAAGATATCAGGGACAAAATAGAGAAAATGCCTTAAAAATCCTAAGAGCTAAGCTCTGGACTATGATGGAAGAGCAAAAAGCCTCCACGCTTTCAGATATAAAAGGCGAATATAAAATGGCTTCATGGGGTAATCAGATACGTTCCTACGTCCTTCACCCTTATCATCTGGTGAAAGATCTCCGCACGGCAGTAGAAATAAATGACACCGATAAAGTTTTAGATGGTGATCTTGATGAGTTTATATCTGCCTACTTGAAAAAAGTTACCAAGGCTGATAATGTATAATTGATGGATAAAAAAGAAAGTCAAACAGTGCTTAGGCAGGAAAAAACTCTTAGATCTCTGGATAATACCACAGTAAGGAAAGTACCCTCCAAACTGATCTTTATCGGTCTTATTGTAATCATAGCGGGTAGCATCGTGGGATTTGTTATGGCCAAAAGACCGCAAACTACAAGTGAAGGCACATCTTCCGCTATAGTTCCAGGTTCCGGAAAAATTGTCGGTTCCAAGGATACTTCCCTCTTTAAAGATATGGCTGAAGGAACCCTGGAAAAAGGCGGAATCGATGGCGAAGGGACACATCACTTAGTACGTCCTGGAGGCGATAGTCAGACAGTGTATGTTACGTCCACAGTAATGGATCTTAGTCCCTTTGTGGGCAAAAAGATAAGAGTCTGGGGACAAACACATGCCGCTCAAAAAGCCGGTTGGCTGATGGACGTAGGTAGAGTGGAAACATTATAGCCCAAAGGTAATTATGCTTATTTCAAGGAGGTTTGATATGATCTATAACAAACTCGAGCATGCCCACAAAAAATACGGATTAATGCTCCATAGTTCCGTATTTATTTTTTCCCTGCTTTTGGGTATAGGTATTGGCATTTTTGTACTTTTTATTAACATGGTCGAGACGACAGAAAAAGCAAAAATGGTGAAACAGCAGGAAATCCAAATAATGGAAAAATTAGTTAAAAAAATAGAAGCAGCCGCGCTCTGACGTAGTCAAAAAATAAATGGAATGGTCAGATTTGAAAACGTATCCAAAACTTTTCCCAACCGGAAGCAGGCCTTATATTCCGTAAATTTTACCATAGATGATGGTGAATTTGTCTTCCTGGTTGGCCCATCAGGAGCAGGAAAAACCACCATTTTAAGACTCATATTCCGCGAACTTATCCCGACAGGTGGCTCCATATTTGTTGATGCTTTAGAAGTAAACAAGCTAAAAAGTAAAGAAGTGCCATATCTTAGGCGCAAAATAGGCTATATATTCCAGGATTTTAAGATTCTTCACTCTAGGACGGTTGCCGAAAACATTGCTGTCACTTTGGAGATATTAGACAAAAAGAAAGAAGAAATCGATGAGAAGGTAAAAGATATACTAAAGATAATAAATCTTGAAGACAAAAAAGATTATTTTCCCGTGCAATTATCTCTAGGTGAAATACAGCGGGTAGCGATAGGACGAGCAGTCGTGGGGGACGCAGACATCATTTTGGCAGACGAACCTACAGGTAATCTGGATCCCAAAACCTCATGGGATATAGTAAAACTTCTGGGAAACATCAATAAAACCGGTAAAACCATCATCATGGCCACGCATAATATCGATATGGTAAGTAGTATGAAAAAGAGGGTATTAGCCGTATCAGGCGGCAAACTGGTAAAAACTGAAAAGATTGTTTATTAACTAAAATATGAAAACACTGGGAATTTGGCAAAGAATCAGAAGAAATCCTTATCAGTCAGCCTCTGCTGCGCTCATCATGGCGCTTACATTTTTTGTTACAGGTATTTTCATAATTCTTGCTTTATTTTCTTCATCCATACTATCCTATTTTGAATCCAAACCCCAGGTCACCGCCTTTTTTACTGATAAAAAAGATATAAACTCCATCAAAAATTTAGAAGCAGCTCTCAAAGCAACGGGAAAGGTTACTTCTACCAAATTCATCTCCAAAGAAGAGGCACTCGCAATCTACAAAGAACAAAACAAAAACGACCCGCTTCTTCTGGAGATGGTGACCGCAGAAATTTTACCTGCCTCCCTCGAAGTACAGGCGACTGACCCTAAATTTTTGCCCGATATAAACGCCATACTCAAAGGCGAGCCGGAAGTAGAGGAAGTCATATACCAGAAAGAACTGGTCGAGTCTCTTCTCTCATGGACTAACAACATCAGAAAAATAGGTATTGTCGTTATTGGAGTATTATTTTTCGTTTCTCTTCTTATCCTAACTACAATCATCGGCATGAAAATAGCTCTAAAAAAAGAAGAAATAGACATTCTTACTCTCGTAGGGGCTACAGAAAGCTATATCAAAAGACCCTTTATTTTAGAAGGTATGGTCTATGGAGCTATCGGTACGATATTTTCTTGGATCATTCTCTATGGGTTGGTGCTTTATATTACCCCGCACCTGGGAAATTTCCTTCTTGGTATTCCCGATCTCTATATTGCCGCCTGGGGTAGCTATCGTATCGCCATTTGGCCTATTTCACCCTCATTCATGGTTTTACTGCTTCTTGTTGAGATCATTGCAGCGATAACCATCGGTATATTAGGAAGCACTATCGCCCTCAAAAGATATTTGAAGATTTGATTCGACTCTTATGCTCAAAAAAGTCCTTACTATCCTTTTAGCCTGCTATTTCATTCCCCTTTTTTCTTTTCTATATCCCATCTCTGCCTATTCGGCTGTTTGCTCGCAAGATGATTCCTGTAAAGATATAAAAGACCCTATTTCTCGCTCTTCCTGTTACAACGAGTTGGTGACCGCCTGTTCCCAGGAAAAACAAAGCCTGATTTCCCAAATCACTTATTTTACCAGTAAAATTTCACTTACTTCTTCCCAAATCGAAGCCACAGAGGTAAAGATAGATGAGCTTGAAGATACTATTGCTTCTCTTTCCGGCAAGATCTCACATCTTGAACAGGATCTCGATAAAGTCTCGGGCGTTTTATTAGAAAGAATTAACGAGACTTACAAAAAAGGAGGCACTTCCTATTTTGCTTTGCTTCTATCATCCCGCGAATTCTCCGATCTCTTCCTGCGGCTTAAATTCATACAAATTGTCCAGGAACACGATAAAAAAATACTTACCCAAACACAAAGAACAAAAGTAAATTATGAAGAGCAAAAAAATCTGCGTGAAGAGAAACAAGCCGAGCAGGAAGCGCTGAAGCTATCGCTAGTCTCTCAGCAGTCACTCCTTACGAAACAAAAACAGGATAAAGAAACATTCCTTTCCTTAACCCGCAATAATGAAGACAGATACCAGCAGCTACTAGCCGAAGCAAGACGTGAAGCGTCCGAAATCCAAAAAGCTATCTCCATCCTCTCCCAGGCAGGTGTTGCTAAGAGAGTGGGAAGAGGCGACCCCATCGGACTCATGGGTAATACAGGATTCTCCACAGGCGCCCATCTTCATTTTGGAGTATATAACATATCTGAAGGAGATCTGAGTAAATTCAATTTTAATTCCGGCTACGACAATCCCTTCAATTATCTTGAGTCCAAATCAGTCAACTTTGACGGCACCTCCTGCGACGACGTACCCACAGCGACAACCAAGTCCGTAGGAAGTGGATCATGGCCTTGGCCTATGGAAAGCCCTAATATATCTCAGTGCTATGGACATACTCCCTGGTCATTCAAGTATAGTATAGGTATACATAATGCTATCGATATGTGGAATAATTCCAATATTGTCATAAGAGCAGTTGATGAAGGCAACGCATATACATATAGAGGTGGCCAATCAGCGGGCAACGGCGTTTTCATATTTCACAGCAACAATAAAATGACGCTATATTGGCACTTGCAATAATTTTTGTGAAATTTAAATTAGACATAAAAATTATAGTAATTATCAGTTTAATTTTTCTCCTAAAGACTCCAGTTTTCGCGGCTTCTGTAGAGATCTCGAGTGTTCCCGGTACTATAGAAAAAGATCAGGAATTTGATGTCCAAATAAATCTTTCTGGTGCTGCCGCCAACTCCATAAATTACTTAAGAGGAGCTTTTTTTCTCGATTCATCTCCAACATCATATTTTGGATATACATTTAATCATGAGAATAGTTGGTACAATGGTACGCCTTCTCCTATTGATCATTCAAAATTTCTTCAAGTTTCCATAAATTCCGAAGGATCATTTTCAGGGATTTTAAAAGTAAAAGCAGATTTGGAAGATTCTGCTTTTAAGGGAGCTGGTACATATAAATTCAAAGCTGGAAGATATACAGCTAGTGGAGGTTCAATAGATTGGTCAAATGCTATGGAACTTTTCATAAATGCTCCTTCCCCAACACCTACTAATGTGCCAACATCCGCACCTTCTTCAACTCCCAACCCTACGAATACTCCTAAACCCACGGCCACAAGTTCACCCACCTCTGCATCAACCAAAACACCCTCCAAATCTCCAGTCACTCCCAAAGTCTACGGTGAGTCCAATATATTGGGTGACTCCAACATGAAAGTAAATTCTGATTCCCAAAATGCATCACCAACTCCCCAGGATACAAAATTGCTGGGTGAAAATCAAAAAAGTATCGATCTGGCAAAAATTCTTATTATATTAGGGGCCGCTATGATCGGAGGTTCAGCACTTTGGATATTTATCAAAACCAAAAAACAAAGACTAAATCTTCATTCTTAAAAATTTCTGAAAATCGGCAAATCCCATTGATTTCCAAAAAGTAAGTCCTTGATCATTTCTTTCATTGACATATAATTCAATATAAGAGAGTCCCTGTTCTCTAAACCAATTTCTGGCATAGCTTATCAGTTGCTTGCCCACCCCTTTTCTTCTATATCTCTCATCTATAAACATAAAAGATATATGGCCTACCCTTTTTATATTAAACCAGGGAAAAAGATACTTCACGAAGCCGGAAAGAAATCCTATCACTTCATTATTTTCTTTGGCTACCAATATTATTGAGGAAGGAAAAGCTATTTGATTCTTAAGCCACTCACTGAAAGCATAGGTGAAGTTTTTTTCATCAAAAGTATAATACTCGGGATCAAATTCCAAATGAAGCTTGTTCAGCCTTCTTCCAAATTCTGCAATCAGTAGTACATCATTAATTGTTGCTTTCGTTATTTCCATATTAGAATACCCTTAATATATATCATAAATCGATTATCTTTGATAGAATATGATGCACTTTATGAAATTTTTAAGCCATACCCAAGGCGAAACTATAGGGTTGGGGGAGAGAGTAGGGAAGACGCTTAGAGGCGGGGAAGTGGTGGCTCTATATGGAGATTTGGGCGCTGGCAAAACCACTTTTGTTCATGGGCTGGCAAATGGTCTGGGTATAAAAAAACGCATCCTCTCCCCTACTTTTATCATTGTGCGACATTATGATATAAAAAATAATACGGCAAAAGTTTTGTACCATATAGATTTATATCGTCTCGAAAAGATCCAAGAAATAGGCTCTCTCGGACTTAAGGATTTAATGCATAATAAATCAAATATTGTCATCATAGAATGGCCGGAAAGATTGGCTAACTTATTGCCGCAGGAAAGAATTGATATACATTTTAAATATTTAAGAGAGATAATTATGAAAAAATATGGATAAGATTCAAGAAGTAATAACCATTCTAAATCAAGGCGGTATAGTAATTTTTCCGACAGACACAGCCTTTGGCATAGGCTGTAGGGTGGATAAAGAGGATTCTGTGAAAAGATTGTTTGATATTAGAAAAAGACCCGCGTCTCAAGCAGTTCCGGTTTTAGTAAATTCGTTTAGTATGGCCGAAAAATATTGGCAAACTCCCCTCCCCGATATTGTACGACATCTTGCAGAAAAATACTGGCCGGGAGGGCTTACTATAATATATAAATGTATAGAAGAAGAAATCTCCCCTCTTGTCAGAGGAAATGGAAAAACTATTGGTTTCCGCATGCCGGATCATGAAATCCCCCTAAATTTTATTGAAAAGATTCAAGTTCCCCTTCTGGGACCCTCAGCTAACTTCCATGGAGAAAAAACACCCTTTTACTTCAAAGATCTGGACTCAGCGCTTATTAGACAAGTAGATTTTATTTTGGATGGAGAATGCAAAGCCAAACTGGCATCAACAGTTATAGACTGCACCCAAACACCTTTTAAAATTCTTCGTCAAGGCACTGTTGTTATCAAACTATGAAAAAGAATATTACACTTCTGATCGATACGTCCAGCAATCTTTGTACCATAGTAGGACTGATTATTGGTCAACAAAAACAGACATTAGAAGACAATCGTCGTCACGCTTCCCAAAATTTACTGCCTCTTATTGAAAAGATTTTGAATGAAAATAACCTTACTATACACGATATCAATGCTATAAATGTATCTATAGGTCCAGGGTCTTTTACGGGACTAAGAGTGGGTATAGCAGTAGCCAATGCTCTGGGAACATTTCTAGGGGTACCAATCAATAATCAAGATACTGGCAAAATAGCAATACCAAAATATAAATAAGAGGTCTATAAATATAGGCCTTGACAAAACTTTTTTCACTTACTAAAATGTTTTTAATAACTGCCTCGTTAGAGGGCAGTTTTATTTTTCAACCTTTTTATACTATGCCGGACAAAATAAATTCAAAAGGCTTACCAAAACTTCTGATCCCTGCCGTAGTTATTCTCATCTTCGCCGGTATTTTTATTTTTGCCCAGCAAAAACCATCTTCATCAACCACCCGTTCCATTACGACTTCCAATTCCAATAGTCTTTTGGCCTCTGCTGAAATAAATAAAACGAAAGAATTCCAGGCTCAAGTCTCCAGGGAAACCACCAAAGAAAAAATTGGCTTCACCATAAAAAGAGCAGAATTGAAAAATGAAATCAGAGTCAAAGATGAGACAAGACGAGCCGCCAGCGACAAAGCATATCTTCTGTTGCGTCTGGAACTGCAAAACGATACCACCAAAAGGCTTGTCTTCATTTCTACAGACTATATAAGAATGCTTGGACCTGATGATAGAAAATACGCACCGGACTTCCACAATGGAGCAATCCTTATCGAGCCATTATCAGTCAGAAATGATCTGGTAGCCTTTGTGGTGGATCGCAATCAAAAACAGGCTTCATTCCTGGTAGGCGAACTTGACGGAGAAAAAGAACAGATCGATATAAAATTTTAAAACAAACTGCTCTATGAGCCATTATTCCACAAGAGCGATAAGTCCAAAACTGATCCTGGAAATTAAAGAGGCCTTGCAAAATGTCAAAGGTTGGGGTAGTGTAGAAATATTCATACAGGATTCCGAAGTCGTCCAGATTACCGAGAGATCAATCAAGAAAACCAACGGCTTTGCCCATAGAAAAATTACTAATTGACGGAAAACCGATTTTATATTATATATAGATAGCCATCTATAGAAAATATTAGATGCCGACCGCAAGCGGAGGCCACAAACACTATTGTTTGTGGTCTTTTTTGTTATATTATAAGTTTTCTTACAGAAATCTTACTAATTAAAAATTGAATTATTATATGCCGAAATTATATTCATCTCATATTAGCCAACGACTTATTAAGCAAAATCTAATCTCAAACGAAAGGAGGTGAATAATATATATGGAACTTAAATTAAAAAAAGCTTTGGCAACGGGTGCTGCTTTAGCTCTTATGCTAGGGTCAGCAGCCGGTCCAGCATTTGCAGGCGCAGATGCTGATGCCAATGTTACAGATGATGGCAATGCCACATCTTATTCCGAGGACAACGATACATTCAATGTTACCAACAATAATAATCCTGGTAATTTGACCAACGTTGATCTTGGAGTCGGTATCTCTGGTCTTAATGATCAGGATAACAATGACGACAACAACACTCTCACCACCGAAGGAGCCATGGGTGACGGGCACTCAGATAACTTTCTCAATAGTAACGTAGCGTTAATTGGGGATGATGAAACTGATGGGTCTTCACAAGCAATGGCCGCAGTCGGTGAAGATGGAGATGCCAACGCCACAGCAATAGATAATGATAACGTCACAGTCAATAATACAAATGACGCAGATGTTTTCAATCTAACGCTGGGTCTGGCAGTTTCCGGAGGCAATTCCCAAAGTGGGAACGATGACGGAAATGAACTGAATGCCGGTTCATCTACAGCCGATGCAGAAGTACTGAATGAAGTCAATTCCAACTGGACAACCATTGGAACTGGACATTCAGCACATGCAGACGCATCAGTCGGTGAAGACGGTAATGCCACAGCAGAATCAGATGATAGTGATAGAGTAAGAGTCAGAAACGATAACGAAGCTGATCTTGACAACTACACTATTGCTGCTGCAGTATCAGGTGGTAACACTCAGTCTGGCAATGATGACAACAACACCATGGATTCAGGTGACTCCAACGCTACATCCAACACTAATAACTTTGTGAATAGCAACGTTACAGTGGTAGATGGAGACAGCGGAGCATCATCTGCAGTCAATGGCGGCGGATCATCCTCAGCCAACGCATCTGTCGGTGAAGACGGAAATGCAACAGCAAATGCTACTGACAATGATAACGTCACAGTCAATAATACAAATGACGCAGATGTTACCAACGTCTCAGCAGGTGTTGCAGTATCTGGCGGAAACGACCAGAGCAACAACGACGATAATAACACAATGTCAACAGGTCAGGCTTCAGGAAGTTCATGCTCAACCAACACAGTTAATTCTAACTGGACGGTTATAGGCGGATCACTTCCCGAGGGAAGTAGTACCAGTTGCCAGTAATATCGTCTGTCTTTAGCATCCCGAACTAGCTTCGGGATGCACTAAGACAAAAAATTGAATTTTTACTGCCCCTTTAAAAAATGAATATAAATAAACAACACCAAAAAGTAGTTTCATTTGTATTATCTTTATTCCTGCTTTTTTATAGCCTTGCCCCGGCTTTTCCTTACCGCTCTCAAGTTTTGGCAGAAGGTGAATCTACCGATAATACAACCACTACTCAGGATACGACTCCCACAGAGACTCCTTCTGACACTTCGGTGACTCCCACAGATACTCCACCAGCGGATACAACTGCCACAGAAAATACGACTCCTACATCTACTCCAACTCCAGATTCTTCATCAAGCGAGCAACCGGCAGGCACTCCTACCGAGGTTCCGCCTCCTACTCCCACCCCTTTTGATCCCTATCATCATCCGTCTTATTCTTCACCCGAGTATGACGAGTGGAAGGAACAATATAATATTTGGAAAGCTGAACAGGACCAAAAGGAAGCTGAAGCAGAAGCAGCCCAAGATGCTCAAAAAGAAGAAGAAGAGCAAAGAGACAACGAATGGGAAACTCATGAAGAAGATGATACCTGGAGAGAAGCTCATGGAGGAAGTGAAGACTATTATGTTTCAGGCGGGTGGGAAGCTGATCAACAAGCAGCCCAGGAAGCCGAGGCTAACTCAGCCGATGACCAATTTACTCCTCCCGATTACACCGGCCAATCAGAATCTCAGTGCAGTAATGATGATTATTCAGATCCTTATTCCACTCCTAGCACTTCTACCTCAAGCACTGGCACAGTAAACGGCACCGCAGTTTCCGAAAATAATGATACTTCCACGGTAAACAATGACAATTGCGCATCCATAAATAATGATGGATACGCCGGAGGCATATCAGGAGAAAATTCCCAAACCAAAAACGATGGCTCCACAAGTATGACTACAGGCGGAGTAAATGCAGATGGCACTTTAGTCAATAATGGTAATTACAACTCAACCGACGCAGATAATTTAGGCACTGCCCAAGCCTCAGCTGGTGACTCGCTGGCCCAAGGTTCCGAAGCCGAAAATTTAAATACCGGAGAAGATAGCGAGAATTTAGCCTATGCTCAGGAGTCAAATACTCTTACTGTAGGAAACGACAATGAAGCATACGTCGATAATAGTCTTGCTGTAGAGGGTACTAGCGGAGCTAATACTGTCACCGATAACGACGGAAACGCCACTCTCACTACAGGAGACATAGAGCTTATTGCCAATATGCTCAATATCCTCAATCTAAACATCACTGGTGACGATTTTCT
>Ga0209542_10001347_pt1 | contig 57806 bp, 70 predicted proteins | sample RifCSPhighO2_01_FD_184028 | JGI IMG/M metagenome (GOLD analysis project Ga0209542, IMG submission 184028) | Soil microbial communities from Rifle, Colorado - Rifle CSP2_plank highO2_0.1 (SPAdes) (version 2) | ecosystem: Environmental > Terrestrial > Deep subsurface > Rock core/Sediment ...
TCCTTTTTTCTCCCCACCCCGAAATTAAATCGTAGTTCATTCTAAGAGAGAGCCAGACAGTCTTTTTAAAAGATGTTTGGCTCTCCTCTCCGTAAGATTGATTTTCAAAGGAAGATCAATGCTACGGGGAAAATAAAATAAGGAGATGGCAATGGAAAAAGAAGATAAGGCATATGCAGATTTGTCGACGGCGGAAGATGAGGTGGCTAAAATTTTTGCGGAAATTGATCAGGTGTTGAAATCAACATCGGATCGCTTAGCCGCAGAGAAAATCGTTGTCGAGCAATATGCACCGCGGGTGGACGAGGCGATGAAAAAATCCAGAGCAGCTTTTGATAAATGGATGCAGGAAGGTCGAGACCTGATGAAGGAAACCGAGGACTTACTGCGGGAAGAGCCTTAACCTACAAGAAGAAAGGTCTTGGATCCGTCCAAGACCTTTTCGTTTTAAATCAGCAGAATATCAAAGGCGTAAATGTTGGAGGCTTCGCCTCCAACATGAAACCTCCAACATGAAAGAGGCCCCACCTCACTCATTTTTGTTTTGACAAGGTTGTAGTTTTTGGCTAAAATTAAAAGTGTTTTGAGGGCACGTAGTTCAGCGGTAGAACGCTTCACTGATAATGAAGAAGTGGAAGGTTCGACTCCTTCCGTGCCCACCCTTCGACGCGACTTGGGGCAGGCCGTTGACAATCTATTTAAACAGGAGTATAATTAGGGCAGTAGTTTAGTAGCAGTTACGCTGTTTAAAGGTCGGGCTACTATTTAGAGGATTAATGATAAAGAATTTTAGCTAACATGGCAGACAAAAAAACTGTTGACGAGCAATTCCTGGATTACGTTGTAAAATCGTTGGTTGACCATCCGGAAAGCGTTAAAGTCGACCGCAAGGTTGATGAGATGGGAGTTTTACTCTCATTGAACGTCCACGCCGAAGACATGGGCCAAATCGTGGGCCGCGAAGGTTCAACTGCGAGAGCCATCAGAACTTTGGTTCGCATTATCGGTCTTAAGAACCACGCGAGAGTGAACTTAAAAATCGAAGAGCCAGAGGGTGGCCGAGGACCTCGCGTCAGAAGACCCGAGGAATCAGGATATGAAAGAAGGCCCGAAGGATCGGGACTTGATGAATTAAAACTCTAAAACGTATCCTTGACGTTAGAACAAAAATACGCTATAGTGATGTAGCGTATTTTTGTTCGCACTTTGATAAAAAGCCGCGGGAGGAAGAGAATGAAAATTGACGGCATCGAAATCATACCTCATGCTATGAAAAGATTCAGGCAAAGACATCAAGCTTTAACGGGCGTTCAGCTAAACAATGCGGAATTAATAGAGAAGCTAAAGAGCTTAATCGCCGGAGCCGTACCCGAAGCAGAAACGCCGCTTTTAGAGATCAGAAAGTATCTTCACAATGAAGCGAGCGTCTACCTTGTCAATCTGCCCTGGAGATTTGTTTTTTCTAGAAAGAATATGAAGAAACTAAAAACCTGCGAAATTATACCGGAAGAGATAAGTTTGGTCGAAAATCCGCACATCCCGAATGATAAAGAAAAAACTAGATTTTTCCTCAAGATTAAACTAGACAGGCGGAAACAACTCACTCAAATTACCAGGTCTTTCGACAAAAGAACGCTTCATCTGCAAAACTTGATTGAAATTAACGCGCTTATCCGCGCCTTACGAACCATTGGCCTGGGAGTGGACCAATCAACCGTGCCGAATCACCTAGAAATAATCGTTCCTCAAGACATTGTCGCTTATGGAATAGCGCAATTCGCCCAACCCGACAATGTGCTGATTTCCCTGAATCAAACCAACCCTTTTCCGCTAGGACGCCAAAGAGTCGTTTGCCAAGGCATTCTGAAGCCGGATTTAGAGAGGATTTTAAGCTTCCTTCAAGTTCACAATTCTCGATGAGCCGTGCTATTATGATGATAGTACGGCTTTACTTTTCCATGTTGAAATTCGACATTATCACTATTTTCCCGAATATTTTTGACTCCTATCTCAAAGAGTCGCTGATCGCCCGCGCTCAAAAAAAGTGCCTGATTAAAATTAATGTGCATAATCTTAGGAAGTGGACTCGGGACAGGCATAAAACAGTTGACGATCGGCCGTTCGGCGGGGGATTAGGCATGGTCCTCAAGATTGAACCGCTCTTTAAGTCCATCAAAGCCTTAAAGAAAAAAAACGCCAAGGTAATTTTATTTACGCCGAGGGGAAAAAAGTTCGATCAAAAGATGGCTTACAAATTTGCCCGGGCTAAGCATCTTATTTTCATTTGCGGACGTTATGAGGGCGTGGATGAAAGAGTAGTCCAGCACCTGGTTGATGAGGAGGTTTCTATCGGCGATTACGATTTGATGGGCGGGGAGTTGCCAGCCATGGTGGTTATCGAGACGGTGGCGAGGTTGATTCCCGGAGTTTTAGGCAAGCCCCAATTACTTAAAGAAAGAATCACCAAAGATAAGGGCTTTATCGAATACGAGCAGTATACGCGCCCCGAAGTCTTTAAAAAATGGCGCGTGCCCGATGTTCTGCTTTCAGGCGACCATAAGAAGATCGAAGAATGGCGCCAGAAACACGGTAAAGATATTGGCAATTAGCCAGATTTATTATATAGTTAATACGAAATAGTATTGGGTAGGTACCAAAGCGGTCAAATGGGGCTGACTGTAAATCAGCTGGCTTCGGCCTTCGGGGGTTCGAATCCCTCCCTGCCCACTGATTTTTTAGATGCCAATGTAGCTCAGCGGTAGAGCAACTCCATGGTAAGGAGTAGGTCATCGGTTCAAATCCGATCATTGGCTCATATGGCAAAAAAACCATTTATCAAAATACAGTGCCAGGTTTGCAAGAAAACCAACTACTTCACCCGCAAGACTAAAGCCGTGGGCGATAATAAGTTAGAATTGAAGAAATTCTGCAAATGGTGCAGAAAACACACTGCCCATAAGGAAAGCAAGAAATAATCCCGCCCGCCTTGGGCGGACGTAGGGGTATAGTTCAATGGCAGAACGATGCTCTCCAAAAGCATTAATCTCCGTTCAAGTCGGAGTACCCCTGCAAAAACTTGACACCGTTTTTTAGGATTGATAAAATAAAATCAGAAAAATATGCTTGATGATAAAGACATTCAAAAACTTATAGAGGTTTTCGCTACCAGAGAAGAAGTTGCCACCAAACAAGACCTCGAAGAGCTAAAAGAAGATTTTAGAAATCTTCAAACTTCCGTTGACGCCTATGCCAAAAAGGCTGACACATACTTTCAAGAAATGGTTATGCTTACCCATAAGGTTGATAGATTGGAAAAATGGATTCAAGAAATAGCCGAAAAGGTCGGAATAAAACTAGAATATTAAATAACTTCGATATTTTGATTTTGAAATTTTCAGGCCCGAGAGGGCTTGATTTTTTTTATTTAATTCTTTAATATAAAATATACTTTAAAAATTACATATGGGAGGTAATTGATGGACATTCTAATAAAGGCTTCGGGGGATGTAATAGAAAAAACGACTTTCTATGATTGGCTTTTTACGATCACGAATTCCTCAGACCGTTTATTCATACTTTGTGGGGGTGGCACCTCAATTACGAAAGCATTACAAAAACAGGGTATTGAATATGAATTTTTTCCAACCGGGAGAGAAATTAAAAATGAAAAAGGAAGAATAATAGCCGAGGATATCTTGAGAGAACAAAAACGCTTAACGGAAGAGCAATTAAATCAAAGGGGGATTAAGGCTACTGTTTTTATTCCGGTATTCAAATTAGGTGATAAGGTTTGCCACGTAAACGGTGACAGTTATGCGATGGCTCTTTATCCTAGTTTCAATAAAATATTTATCGTTACGTTAAGGGGAAGAAATAAATCTTTTCCTAACGATCTTGATAAGATTGAGGTAGTTTATCTATAAATAAAAGCTTGGGAGCACCGTCTTCCAGGCTTTTTTCTTGAATCCTGGTTCTAACGTCGTTCACTAGCCCCTGCAAGGCACAATTCTGCGCCTTGCTCCGGCAGATACAAATGTTACTTGGTTTCGATATAAGCGAGAGTAGAATTTGCCGTAGACAGGTGCCGACTGGTGCCTGTCCAGCATATATACATGAAATTCTATTACGTCTACGTTCTCTATAATAAAACTAGGGATTTTATTTATATAGGATATTCTGAAGATCTTCACCAGCGACTGAAGGAACACAATAGCGGAAAGTCAAAATCTACAAAATATTATATTCCATTAGAACTTATTCATTACGAGGCTTACAAAAATAAGAGGGACACCAAAAGAAGAGAGGAATACCTCAAAACAAATCGAGGAAGGACAACGTTAATGACGATGCTGAAAGAATACCTCAGCAATTAAAATTTCGTATTCTCAATTTTGATATACCCCTCGTGGAGTTAGAATTTGTGGACTTGACAAAAATTTAGTTCGGATGTATAATGATAGACAGAAAGGAGGTGACAAAGAATGGTTGATATTTTAATAATCATTGGCGTGGTGGCGGGAAACCTGTTCCTCGGCTATTATGCCGAAGCTGTAGCATGCCGTCAGGCATTAGCCGAGAGACTCACTTGGGATGAAGGAAATAAGGTGTATGGCAGGGTACTTTTATTAGTTGGACCATTGCTCCTTTTCTTAGTCTTGGTGGGTTTCGCAGCCTGGAGGTATGCATTACGTCCTGTGTGGTGGTGGCCAAAAGTCTCAGCCAAATACGATTGGCGTGGAGACTATATAACCAATCTATAGTTCTTTAATGAAGGAGGTAAATTATGAATAACGAAAGATGAAGGGCCTTCTACTGTTTAGGTAGAAGGCTTTTTTTATTCGTCAGTCAATCTTCAAACTCAAATTATGTAAAAACATAAAGGAAGGAGGTAGCACATTAAATGTCAGACAAGAATTATACTGGAATAGTCATTTCTGGAGAAACCATATCTATAGATATCATGTTGCCAGAACAAGACCCGGGCGATACCAAGAAAAAAATAGAGGAAGAGCTTAAGGTTGAGACCGGAGATATGTTTATTCCATTTAGATACACTCAAGAGGACAGTAGCGGTATCGACTTTGGCGAACATGGACGAAGATGGCACATCAGGGTGGCTATTGATAAGTCTCAAAGGGATGACTTCTATAATTCCCTCCGTATTTTCTGCAAAGGACACAACCTTTCCTTTAACGGAATAAACCCTTCGGCTCTCAGATGAGAGCAGGAATTTCGAAAATAAAAGACCCTTCAAGGAACAATGTAAAGAAGGGTCTTTTTATTTTAATAAACCCATGTTTGGTACATAAATATCCTTATCTATCCCTTGAAACACGGTTCTAACATCGTTCACTAGCCCCTGCAATTTTTGTCAGGCTCGGTCGGCTTGACTTTTCTTTTGATATTTGGTAGTATTTTTTGTTCAAGGAGAAAAAGAGTTCTTTAATAAAATAGGAAAGGAGGTTCTAAATGTATTCCAGGGGACGAGTTGATAAACCGATAGGAAAGAGAGGTTTTTTATGCGGAGCATTTTTACCAGAAAACAATCCTCTCTATACCAAAAAAGTAGAGGTTGTTTGGATAAAGTTGGATTCCAAGATGAGTTGGGAAAGACATTTCCATAAAGAAGTAGATGAAATTACGATAGTAATCAAGGGTAGCCTAGAAGAAGAAATTGAGGGGGATGTGTTGAAATTAAAACCTGGAGATTTTGTATTAGTGAAAAGCGGTTCCGTAACTCACACAAAAAAAGCGAAAGATGGAACGGTTTTGATTGTTATAAAGGCTCCTTCCATTCCCACTGATAAATATTTATGTTAGTTTTCTAAAGCGGTGCTAACCCCACCGCTTTTTCGTTTTCTCTAATCTTTGTTCTAACATCCTCTACGAGCCCCTGCCTTCGCTCGCTGAAGCGAGCTACGGCAGATAAAACCTGCAAGTAGCTTGCGAAGGCGAGATTAGGGTTAAAGTAAAAGAAGCTATGAAAAACATTGTATGCTTTTTTAACTAAGCCTTCCTTCAGCCCGCCCCAACATCTACGGCTTACGGAGGGTATAAACGGTTGTTTTGCATAGTTTTGTTCAATACTTGCATAGTTTGCATAATTTGCTATAATAAATTCATGGAAGAAGAGTTATTAACCATAAGAGAAGCAGCCGAGTTTCTTGGTGTTTCTATCGATACGTTGAGGCGCTGGGATAAAAGCGGTAAATTAGTTGCCCTTAAGAAGGCGGGTGGCACACACAGGTATTATTCAAAAAGGGATTTGGAGATATTTTCTAGCGATTTATCGAAAATGGCGAATAGTTGGGCGGTTCTTGGCGGAGAAATACCGCAGGATTTTTATTGTTCAAACAGCGCAGTTTTCCAAACAAGGTTAACTAAGATGCAGGATCTGCTTATAAACAACGAAAAGACGAATAAGATTTTTTCTATCATCGTGGCGGTTGCAGGCGAAATTGGCAACAATTCTTATGACCATAACCTTGGAAATTGGCCCGATGCGCCCGGAATATTTTTTGGTTATGATATACACAAGGGAATTATTGTTCTTGCCGACAGGGGCGTGGGCGTTTTAAAAACCTTGAGCAGAATAAAACCAGAGCTTATAAATCACGAAGATGCTCTTCGGACTGCTTTTACCGAAATAATTTCCGGCCGATCTCCCGAAGAGCGGGGCAATGGGTTGAAATTCGTTCGCGAAGTTATTGCAAAAAATCCAATTGATTTATTGTTCCGAAGTGGTGATGCAGAACTTAATTTAAGGGGCGATAGCGAAGATTTAAACATCACTAAATCAAAAATGGCTATCCGGGGTTGCTTGGCGATAATTAAATTTTAATTGTAGATACTATGATCATCGAACTTAAAAAATTTGGGACAACATTGATTTCGAGACAGATGGGCAAGGAGGCGTTTGCCGCCTTTCAGCCGACATTGCAGGGCATTAACTCTGAAGAAATCCTCGAAATTAATTTTGAAGGCGTTTTAACGTTTTCTCCTTCTTGGGGTGATGAGTTTTTAACCCCGCTCGCCCAAAAATTTGGCAGCCGGCTCATTCTGATTGCCACAGATAATCTTTCGGTGAAAGCAACGCTGGAAACATTAGAAAAAATTAGCGGCGCGAAGTTCATAATTAAATGATGACCTGTTAAACACTGACATGAAGGCAACAGTTAAATGGGGACAGGCACAATTTTATTTTTTTAAATAATTATGGGTAATTTCAACCGGCCAAGGTGGGAAAAAGGTGTCAGGAACCTTTTTTGCTAAGCGAAATTACGGATGTTTGGACATCAAGCCGGGGCCAAAATGAGGGAGGCGAAGCCTCCCTCAATATCGCCGAAGAAGTTTGCAACATCGAGTGTTCAACACTCGCAAAACTTATCTGTTTAACCTTTAACGTTAAACACTAGGGATAGGTAAAATTATGAAAATAGATAAAATAAAACAAGATATCCATGCCGTCCTGGAACGCCTTGGGCTGGACTGCGAAGTTTCCTTGGATGAGATTGAGAAAGAAATTTTGCAAGCAGACACGGCTTTTCAATCTTTGCTCATTTTGGGTATTCTTGGGCGCATTATGTATCGAGCGGATGAAAAGGCGATGAGGCTTTTTCTGCCGGCTATTACCGAGTGGAAAAATTATCTGCCCCACCGGGAGCTGGGAGGGCTGTCGCCGGATGAAATGATGAAAAAATATCCGCCCGGGCCATACGAGGCGCGTTTTATTGCCGGATTAATCAACGATTATCAAAGACGGCTCGAGATAAATCCGGCCACAGGCCGGGCTGAAGCCGGCTCGCCAAATGAATCTTTTGATGTGGAAGCCGATTTCGAGAAATTTCAAAAGGAATATCTTCATCGTTTGCCTTTAGAACAGCCGTTTTCCAAAGCCGGCGGCGGCTTTATGACTATAAAGGAAATTATAATAGAGGAGCGCAGGCAAAACGGCCGCCCGGAAAAAGATATAAATAAAATCGGTATAAAAATTTTTGCTGAAAATACCGCCGAAGGAACTGGCTGGAAAATAGCGGAGATTGAAGATGGATACGCGAATTCGCTTAAAGAATTGGAAGAAATGCGGCAAGATCTCCGGCGGCGAAACAGAACCCGTATACGCGCCATACGAAAGCAATTTGAAAAAGAAGAACCATATCATCGTTGCGCTCCCGAACCCCATCAGTTTTATTGCAACTATGCCGCCGCTGTTTTGCTTGACGACGGCTCGATAAATTTAGTGATGTCTCTTCTTGACCGTTCCCTTGCCTATAAACCAGATTATAAGCGCGCGCTCGAAATAAAGCGGAACCTTCAGTGCCAAAAACCAAGGAAAAACCAGAGCTGACACCATTTCTCCCTAAAGAAACTCCAATTGTTTTCGACTTTATATTTTCAGGCCCGCAAGGGCTTGATTTTTTATGTTTTTTTGATAGTATTTATAATATGAAAACGAAAAAAATAGCTCTAATCACCATAGCTGTTATTGCAATTTTTCTTATTATTTATAACTTTTTTCTTAAAGAAAAAAAGGCGGATTTTACTTTATTTGAAGTTGTTAAGGGAAGCGTCATCCAAGAAGTTTCCGAAACCGGGCAAGTTCAACAGGGCGAAGAAATCAAGCTTAATTTTAAAACTGCCGGCGCCATCGACTGGATTTACATTAAAGTCGGCCAGGAAGTCTGGTCGGGCTCGGCTTTAGCCAGATTAGATACTAATCAGCTGAAGATCGAATTAAACGAGAGCCAATTCGCCCAAAAAGTTGCTGAAGCCAAATTTAATCAAATATTGGCTGGCACAAGTCTTGAAGAAATCAAGCTCGCTGAAACCGCCCTTAAAAACGCTCGGCAAGCCCTGCAAGACACCATTGATGTTTCATACGAAAAAGGCAGCGGGACTCTGACTACCGTAAATTCGATTCAAAAAATTTATTTCACCGGCAATGATCAAGAGTCAATCATAATTAAAGACAAAAAAAACGAAATCGAAAATGTTCTGATTGAAACAAAACAGTACATTGACTCAACTAAAAGCAATCCCACCGATGAGAATATTGACAGCGCCTTCTTAAAACTTAAAAGCGCCTTAGAAGATGTTTATGCCGACCTGACCGTCATTCGAAACGTAACCGAAAACGTCAATTACAGAAACACTGTTACCTTAGCTGACAAGACTTCCTTAGATACCGCAAAAACGAATATCAGCACGGGTCTGGCTAATATTAATACGGCTCAAGGCAATGTAAAGGAGGCTGAAGATGCGTTAACTATTAAAAAAGCCGGCCCCCGTCAAACTGACGTCACTTATTACCAGGCTCAGGTAGAACAAGCCCGAGCCAAAGTTGATTTATTGGAAATCCAAATTAAAGAAGTCACTTTGCGCAGTCCGGTACGAGCGCGCGTCACGGAAATTAATAAAAAAATAGGGGAAACGGTTCAGCCGACTTCAAATGATAATGTTATCGTTATTCTACCAGCCGACCCTTACGACATCAAAGTTAATATCTATGAAGAAGATATCGTCAAAGTTAAAATCGACGATCCCGTGGATATAAAACTGCCCGCTTTTCCGAATCAAATATTCCCCGGTAAAGTAATTTCGATCAATCCGGCCGAAGAACTTATTGAAGGAGTCGTTTATTACCAAGTGACGATAAGTTTTGAAAATCCGCCTCAAGAAATAAAACCGGGCATGAGCGCCGACGTTACCATCAAAACCGCTCAAAAAGATGACGTTTTAATAATCCCTGGAGCGGGCATTGAAAAAAAGAACGATAAAATGTTTGTCCGGATTTTCAAAAACGAAAAGCTGGAAGAGACCGAAATCCAAACCGGATTGAACGGAAAAGACGATCTGGTTGAAATTATCTCCGGTTTAGCCGAAGGCGAGCAAATAGCCGTTCCAAAATAAAAACGCCCACCTACATGAAACCAGACTTTCGTAATCAAGGATATAGCTTAATAGGGATAATTATTGTTTTACTTTCCGTTAGTTTAATCAGCGGCGGTTTATACTATTATTTACAAAAACAAACACCTCAAATAAAAGAAACGGAAACGGTAAAAAATACCGAAGATTTAACAGCATTTTTTATACCCTCAGAAGGGATAAACGGGCTTTCTTCTTTAGAAGAAGCCGAGAAAATATTAAAAGTCCCTTCGCCTATCAACTTATCTGAAATTCTTGATCAAATTTTAAAACAAGACAAAATTTCCAACGAAGCCGAAATTAAGAAAGTTATTGATGATAATAGCCAAAGCATCAATTTGGTTAAACAAGCCAGTAGCGCCTCTTATTTACAGGTGCCAGAATATGATAATCTTGAAAAAATTAAAGCCGCAATAATGACCGGGGCAACCCCGCGAAGCATGGGAAATTGGAGAACGCTCGCCAAATTAGTGGCGATTAAAGCGTTTTTGGAAGCTCAGCAGGGTCAAGACGCAAAAGCGGTGGAAGACTTATTTGTGATTATTCGCCTCGGCCATTTAATTCAAAATGCGAATAATGGTATTATGGGATATTTGAATGGGCAGAATATGAAAATAAACGGCGTTGATATGTTATATAAATTAATCGGAGATGAGAAATTGGGGATAGCCGTCCTTAAAGAAATTCCCGATTCTTTAAAAGAGTATGAAGACATAAGAATTGGTTTAAGTAATATCTTTAAGGGAGAATATATAAACTATTCTTTATATCTTGAAAAAGGCGAAGAAATGACGGGCGAAAAATTACCGTCACAATTAAAGGAACAATATAACACAATTATCGCTCAATACTATCGCGACTATGTTAGTGGCGCAAAAGCAGATAATTATTCTCAATATGCTGAACCAGATTACATTTCTTCTATAAAAGATCCTACCCTAAAATCACTTCTTGATATTGTTTTAATAAACGGCTCGAGCATGATTCAACAGCGATTTCTCCAGAAATTTTACATAGAAGGAATATCTTTATTGGTTTCTTTGCGCCTTAACGATATTTTGCCCGATAGCTTACCCAGAGATCCATTTAGCGGAAATCCTCTTCGCTACGATAAAGATAAGAAAATCTTGTATTCGGTGGGACCAAGCGGGCAGGACAAGGGAGGCACATCTTTGGTTCAGCCGGCTTTTTTCACTGAATTAAAAGAAATGGAAAATCCCAGCATTCTTTTATCTCCATAAAATATGCCAGAGCCAATTATTAAACTAGAAAATGTTTGGAAAATATACCAATTCGATAAAGTGGAGCTGGCTGTCTTAAAGGGCGTCACCCTCGATATCAATCAAGGCGCTTTTATCGTAATCTTAGGGCCTTCGGGTTCGGGTAAATCAACCCTGTTAAACATGCTGGGGTGCTTAGACTTGCCAAGCAAGGGAAAAGTATTTTTAGATGGCCAGGACATTTCCAGAATGTCAGAAGATGCTCTCGCCCAGGCCAGAGGCCAGAAAATAGGCTTTGTTTTCCAGCAGTTTAATTTATTGCAAAACCTTAACGCCCTTGAAAACGTCATGCTACCCATGATTTTCCAAGGCAGGCCGGAGGCAGAGAGAAAAAAACGGGCACAATCTCTTTTAGCCTCTCTGGGATTACAGGATAGGGTTTTGCACCGCCCGTCCGAACTTTCCGGCGGCGAACAGCAAAGAATCGCTATTGCGAGGGCGCTGGCCAATAATCCGGAAATCATCGTGGCTGACGAACCGACCGGCAATCTGGATTCCATGACCGGTCAAAAGATTATGGAAATTTTGATCGATCTTCATAAAAATGAACGCAAAACGATTGTCGTCGTCACCCACGACCCGATAATCGCCGATTACAGCAATCAAGTGGTACATATTAAAGACGGACAAATCATCTAATGTTACAAGAATATTTTAAAATCGCGGTCAAAAACTTAAGAACGAGGCAGTTGAGAAGCTGGCTGACGATTTTAGGTATTGTTATCGGCGTCTTTTTAATTATGTCTCTACTTTCTTTGAGCCAGGGATTAAAAAACACGGTTCTACAGCAGTTAAAAGCAGTAGGCACTGATATTGTCATGATTATGCCGGGCAGCGTATCTGATATTATGACGACGCTGATCGGCAGCGTTAAATTATCGGAGGAAGACTTGAATATCATCCGAAAAACTCCGGGGGTCAAAATCGTTATCCCCAGCGTCTATAAAGGAGAAATCGTAAAATACCAAAATGAAAGCAAGACAGTTATTTTAAACGGCCTGGATATAAGAAATGCGCTTGATGTTTATATCGACGACATGGGCATGAAAATAAATACCGGAGGCTGGGCCGTACCCGGCAAAAGGGAAGTGATGGTCGGCAGTTTGGTGCCGACTGAGATTTTCCCGGGCATGAAAATAAACACGCTAATTAATATTAAGGGAAAACAATTTGAAATTGTCGGTATTTTAAAATCTATGGGGTCGAAGCAGGATGATTCAATGCTGGGCATGGACCTGGAAATTTACCGCAGTGTTACCGGAGAGAGGCAAGGAGCACCTCAAGCTGTGGCTAAAATAGCTGCAGGTTATTCGGTGGAACAAGTTGCGAAAAGCATTAAAGCCAATCTTGAAAATCAAGCTAAAAGGCGTGCCGGTAGGCAGGGAGAAAATTCTTACTCTGTTTTCACCTCTGAGGCAATGTCCGGGATAGTGGGTGGTATTATGGGAATTATCCAAGTTGTCGTTTTCGCTTTTGGGAGTATTGCTGTAGCAGTCGGAGGTATCGGTATTATGAATACGATGTACACCTCGGTCAGGGAACGAACGAGAGAAATCGGTATTTTAAAAGCCGTGGGGGCCAAAAATTCAACTATTGTTTTAATTTTCCTGATTGAGTCGGGAATTATCGGCTTAATCGGCGGGCTAGGAGGCATGATTCCGGGCCTGGGCTTAGCTAAGCTTATCCAGGCCTTCGGCCAAGTTCACCCTATTTTTTATATCGAAGCATCCGTGACGCCGGGTATCATCATTTTCGGTTTATTGTTCTCTTTCGGCGTAGGCTGCCTCTCGGGATTCTTCCCCGCAAGAAGCGCCGCTAAATTAAAACCGGTTGAAGCATTAAGGAGATACGAGTAATTTATGAAAATTTTATTACTTTGGCCAAAGTTTCCCGCTACTTTCTGGAGCTTTAAATCAGCTCTGCCTTTTATTGCCAAAAAAGCAGCCTTTCCGCCGCTGGGACTTTTAACCGTAGCCTCATTACTGCCACAAAAATGGGAGAAAAAACTGATCGACTTGAACGTTGAAAAACTTCAAGATAAAGACATTCTTTGGGCTGATCTTGTCTTTATCTCGGCCATGGCGATTCAAAAAGATTCGGTTTTAGAATTGATTGGAACGATTAAAAAATTCGGTAAAAAAATCGCAGCGGGCGGACCGCTTTTTACCACCGACTATGAAGATTTTTCAAAAAACATCGATTACTTTGTCTTAGACGAAGGCGAAGTAACCTTGCCTTTATTTCTGGCTGATTTAAAGAGGAGAGCCTTAAAAAAGATTTACCGTTCGAACATCAAGCCTGATATCAAAACAACGCCTCGGCCGGCTTGGGAGCTGATCAAGTTTAAACACTACGCTTCGATGTGCGTGCAATATTCCCGGGGTTGCCCTTTTAACTGCGAATTTTGCGATATCGTATTTTTGAACGGTAGAATTCCCCGAACTAAAGACAAGGAACAGATTTTAGCGGAACTCGACGCTTTATACGAGCGAGGCTGGCGGGAGGGCGTCTTCTTTGTTGACGATAATTTCATCGGCAACAAGATGACTTTAAAAAAAGAAATTCTGCCAGCCATCACCCGCTGGCAAGAAGAAAGACGCTATCCCTTTTCTTTCAACACTCAAGTCTCAATTAATTTGAGCGACGATGAAGAGTTAATGGATTTGATGACAAAGGCCGGTTTTAATTCGGTTTTTGTCGGCATTGAAACGGTTGAAAACGAAAGTTTGAAAGAATGCCAAAAATCGCAAAACTTAGATCGCGACTTATTGATAGCTGTAAGGCGCATTCAAAAATACGGCTTCCAGGTTCAAGCGGGGTTTATTTTGGGATTTGACAACGATACTTCTTCGATTTTCAACCGAATGGCTGATTTTATCCAAAAAAGCAAAATCACCATGGCCATGGTGGGGCTTTTGCAAGCCATGCCCAAAACAAGGCTGTGGCAAAGATTAAAGGAAGAAAAACGCTTATTAGGCCGAGCCAGCGGCAATACCGATGGTACTTTAAACTTCATCCCGAAAATGAACCATCAATTTTTAGTTTCAGAATATAAAAAATTGGTTAAGCATATTTATGCGCCGAAGCAGTACTCCCAAAGATTGATTTCTTTTTTAAAGGAATATCAGCCGAAAAGACTTAAAAGGTATCAGGTAAATTTCAATGATTTTAGCGCTTTGCTGAAATCGTTCTGGATTTTGGGAATCAGAGAAAAAGAAAGATTCTATTTCTGGAAGGTTTTTTTCTGGTGCCTTTTTAAAAGACCGAAAACCTTGCCTACGGCTGTCAGGCTCGCGATTTTTGGATTCCACTTTCGCAAAGTTTCAGAAAATAACAAATTAAATCAATGAAAAAGAGAACCATTCTATTAATTACTCTGATCGGTTTTCTTGCTTTAATGGTTGGCGCGCCAAAAAGCCTTGCTCCTCAAAAAGAAGCGCTTTTTACTATTAATAAAGGCGAGGGATCTAAAGATATCGCTCTTAATCTGGAAAAAGAGGGAATGGTCTGGTGGGGGCAGCTTTTCCGCGCCTACGTGCTTACCAGGGGCACTGCCAACAATATCCAAGCTGGTACGTACCGGATTTCGCCCAGAATGAGCCTTTTCACGATAGCTGAAAAATTCGCTTCAGGCGATGTCGCTAAAGAAATCGTTACTATTCCTGAAGGATTCACTTCAGGGCAAATCCATCAAAAACTTAAAAATATTATAGCGTCTGATCAAGCTATCTTAGCTCGAGAAGAAGGTTATCTTTTCCCAGACACCTACGTGATCCCTTATGGTTTGGAACTTAATAAAGTTATTGAATTGATGAAAGATAATTTCAATCAAAAAACAGCCGGCTTGAAAATCACTCCCCAAGCCATGGTGATGGCCTCGATTCTGGAAAAAGAATTAAAAATTAAAGAAGATAAAGAAATTGCTTCGGGCCTTCTCTGGAAAAGAATCAGGGTCGGCATGCCCTTGCAGGTTGATGCTTTCATGTGGACGTACCAAAACAGAGGATTGCCCGAATTTCCCATTGCCAATCCGGGGCTAGACAGTATTAAAGCCGCGCTTTCTCCGAAAGATAGTCCTTACTGGTATTATCTTTCCACGCCCGAAGGAAAAACTATTTTCAGCAAAACTTTAGAGGAGCACAACATCGCAAAAGCTAAGTATCTAAAATAGGGCTTGACATTGTTTTAAGGGGGAGTATAATTCAATTTAGCTGTAGACAAGAGGCGTTCCTAAGTCCTCTCGAGGCGAGAGGTTTTGCTTTGTCTACGGATAAAGCATTTTTTTATATGGCACTAACTAAAACGCAAAAAGGTAAAATTCTTAACGATTTGAAAGAAAAAGTCGAAAAACAAAAAGCGATCGTTTTTGCCGCAATTACCGGGTTGAAAGTTAAAGATCTTTCCAGCTTAAGAAAGCTGATGAGAAGCAAAGACTGCGAACTGAAGGTCGCCAAAAAAACCTTAATCTCTAAAGCCTTTCAGGGGAAAAAAATTGAGTTTGACGTCAAAAAACTGGAAGGAGAAGTGGCCCTGGGATTCGGCTACAAAGACGAGGTTTTGCCTTTCAAAACCATTTACGATTTTGCGAAAGATCACGAAAACTTGAAAATCTTAGGCGGCATCATGGGTGTAGAGGTTTTAGATAAAAGCAAAGCTTTAGAATTTGGACAAATGCCGACCAGAGATGAACTTTTAACAAGATTAATGGCCAATATTTTGCGCGGGGGTTTAAGAAATTTAGTTTACGCATTATCACAAATTAATAAATAATTAATAAAAATTTATGGCAGACGAAATCAAACCTGCCTCGCCGGCAGGCGGGGAAAAAATACCTGTCTCCGAAGACGGAAAAAAGATGATCGAAATCATCAAAGGGATGAAGATTGCCGACTTAAACAATGTGGTCAAGGCAATCGAACAGGAATTCGGCGTTTCCGCGCAAGCTCCGGTGGCTGTAGCTGCGGCAGGAGGCGCTGCAGGAAATGCAGCCGAAGAGAAGTCTTCTTTTAATATCGAATTAAAAGAGGTGGGAGCTAAAAAGATTGAGGTGATTAAAATAGTCCGAGATTTAACCGGTAAAGGATTAAAGGAGGCTAAGGATTTAGTGGATGCCGCCGCCGCCGCTCCTCAAATGGTGAAAGAAAACGCCAAGAAGGAAGAAGCGGACGAAATCAAAAAGAAATTTGAAGCTGCCGGAGCCAAGGTAGAATTGAAATAGTCACTTCAGATACTGCTTTATTGAATTTTGCAAAAAGAGGGCATCGTCTCTAAGGGGCGACCCTCTTTTTGTTAAAGGGGAAAGAATATCCAAAGTCTCTTCAAAAAGCGCCTTGGCTTGATCGTTTTCTTTCAAAATAAGCAAACTTTCGGCCAGCATAGCTTTTGACCGAGCTTTTGTTAATTCCACTTGAGCGCTTTTGAATTCCTGAACCCGCTCGCCTTGGAAGATATAATGAAAAGCTAAAAGGACCAACACTAAGCCTAAAACTAAAAATATTTTCTTACGAACATCTCTAAAGTTAACTTTGGGTAGTTTGGGCAAACTAGGCAAGCTGGGCTTGATTATTCTAGGAATGTTAATTTTTGGAATTTTAAAGTGGGGAAGAGATAAAGAAAAGCTCGGCAATTCTTTCTGCAATGTTACGGTTTGCTTTGCTCTATCTTCGATAGCCGTCATTAAAACAAGACAAACGCCCGAAACGTTGGTCAATAATTCCTGGTAAATTTTAAGAACCTGTCTTAATTCTTTTTCATTAGAAGTTTTGGCTAATTCACCCAAAAATTTCTGTTTTTTGCCTAAAGTCGCCAAAATTCTTTTATTTAAAACGATAATCTTGTCTTGACTAGATATTTTCCCTTCAGCCATGCTGCCAAAAATCCTTAAAGGGTCGGGATGAGGCAATCCTGCATCCAAATTTTGGCTGAGATCAATTAATTCATTGCCTCTGGCTAAAAATATTTTAATACCTCCGACTTTAGCGAAATTAAGCACCGGATCTTTAAAGCTGATAACGCTGAAGTCTAAATTACCGAGCCAACCAACGTTACCGTTCTTGGACTCTTGGTTTAAAAATTCGTTGCCCTTTTTTAATGCCTCCTGCAAGCTTGCTTCACAGGACTTTTTTAAACCCGACGCATAATACTCTTTCTTAATAGCTAAAGACAAATTGGTTAAAAAGTGAGCGTTCTGCGGCATGGCTTGCGTCAATTCCCCCGCCACGTATAAATTCCCCAGCCTTTTTTCATAAATATTGGCGGGTTCGTAAATGAAGCTCGTCAGAAAGATATCGTCCCTCTTTTTAGCCCGCCTGCCGGCGAGGCGGGGATTGAAATACAGCTCAAAAGCTTGCATGTGATTACTTTATTATACTAATAAATCGTCTGACATCAACAGTGGTTATAAAATATTGACCCACGATAAAGACTTGACAAAAATTCCATAGTATGCTATATAATAACTATGCTGCCTCTACTCTCTACGGGGTACAGGAGTAGGTAGGAGGAAAGATACTCTCCCCATAGGTTCTCCCCGTTCGACGGAACTAAGCAAGAACCTATGATAGATGGGGTATCCAGCGTTGCACTTTGAAAATTCAATAAAAAGGAGAAAAAGAAGAGGCGGGAACTCTTTGAGTTCCCGCCAAATCCTAAGCAAGTGTCGCAAGAGATTTATTTAGGACAAAAAATCAGCCTATCGGCTGGTTTTTTGTTTCTAAGGTCTTTTATTCAACCCTTCTCGTATATTCTCCGGTTTCGGTGTTGACTTCAATCACATCGCCCTCTTCCACGAATAGGGGAACGGAAACCTGGGCGCCGGTTTCTAGGGTGACGATTTTGGTGCCTCCCTGGGCGCTATCGCCCTTAACACCGGGGGGAGCTTCGGTAACCTTCAACGAGGTTTTAATCGGCAAAGATACGCTGACAACCTTTTCGTTAAAAATGATAGCGTCGACGATCTTGTTCGGTTTCAAGAAGTTAGCTTGAGTTCCTAATAGTGCCTCGCTTAACTCAAATCTTTTTGAAGGATTTTTTTCTTCGCTAAAAAAGTAGGTTCCCCGGTGGTTATAAAGGAATTTTGAACTAAGCTTGGTCAGTTCCGCTTCTTCAAAAGCTTCGCCCTGATGAAAATTCCTCTCTAGAGCATTGCCAGTAAGCAAGTTCTTGAGCTTAGTTTGTATCACCACCCTCCTTTGGGCTTTTTTCATCGGGTTAGAATCCAAAACCTCGTATGGCTCGCCATCGATAATGATTCTGACGCCTTTTCTTAAATCACCAGCTGTTAACATAATGTCTCTTTTTTATCTTTTTTTGATTATTTGTCGAGCCTCCACTCAATATCCTGCTCTCTCGCGGCGAATTCCAGCCAGTTGCCTTCGCTATCGATCACATACCATTTCTTCTTGGTTTCGGACCAAACCATGGGATTGTTGCGATAAAAAGGCTTTTTAATAACTTCTTTAGGTTTTAACCTGTCCAATTCCAGCCATTTTTTAAAAACAGTTTCAATAGCGTAATCTAAGCCTCGGGACTTCGCCCACAAAGAAACCTTATCAATCGCCATTTTGGCGTTTTTGACGGAGCCCGCCAATGTCAAAAGCTGCTTGGCGGGACGGGTGAATCTGGAATAAATGATCTTTTTCTTTTTAGCATCCTCTTTAATCTGTTCCAAATTCAACCCCTTACCGTAAAAGTAGTGGTTGACGATCTCTTGAATATTAGTCTCTTTCTCAATCTGTTTTTTAGTCTTCTTCATGTTTTTCTACCGTGAACTTGTAAATCTCGACGTTATCTTGCTTGAGCATAATGCCTCCTTTCTGACAACAAATGGCAATTTGTTCGGCCACAGTATTAACGTCTTTCAAATCCGGCAGCAAAAGCCCGCTTCGCCCTCCGGCTTTAACAATTATACCAAATTTTTTGGGGTCGAGCTCGGCTAAATCCGACACCTTTTCGGGTTTATTAAGAAAATAAACAATGTATGAAAGATGGGGGAGTTCCGTTTTTTTAATCGCTCCGAATCGGTCGTCCTCGACGGCGGCGGCAATGGCATTATGGATTATTTCTTCACCAATGTTGTCTCTCACTGGCAGATAAGTGCCTATACAGCCCCGTAATCGTCCGTCTTTTTCAATCGTCACAAAAACCCCGGCTTTTCTTTCAAAAAACTCTTTTGGTAAATCTTTCGTAGGAGCAATAATCATTCTCTCCTCAACATATTTTTCTACGGCCTCTTTGGCCAATAAAACGTATGGATTCATATCTGTTTTAGTACCATAGACTAGTTCGTGGTACTATTTAATTTATAAATTAGTGGTGAAAATAGATTTTAAAATCGAGTTTGTTTTTTCTCCCATAATCAGCTATTTCTTTTTCGACCTTATTCCAGTAGTTATTTTTAGTAAAATAAATCTCTTGATATCTCTCGGCTAGTTCGGGGTGATGGTTTTTCAACCAACTATAAATGTTATTCCTTAAGCTGGAGTATAGATTCAGATTTTCGAACCAAAATTCGCCAGCAAAATTTTTAGTTTTCTCAATAATTCCCTGCCAGTCCGTCAAAAAAGGAAAAATGGGAGAAATGAAAACGTAAGTTTTAATTCCCGCTTCTTTTAACTTTTTAAGGGCGTTTATTCTCCTTTCGACCGAAGCAGCTAATGGTTCCACCTCTTTCCTAATCTTATCATCCAGTGTTGATAAAGAAACACCGACAACGCACTTTTTAAATTGTTTCAGTAAATCGATGTCTCTGATTATCAAATCAGATTTCGTAAGAATCCATAAGTCTGGCTGTGGGGGAATCAGTTTTTTCAAAACTCCTCGCGTTAATTTATATTTTCCTTCAATCGGTTGGTAGGCGTCGGTTACCGAAGAAATACCAATTGATTTGTCTTTATATTTTTTAGTGTCTCGGGGAATTAAGTCTGGCGCATTAACCTTTATGTCTATAAATTTACCCCAAGGCTCTGGATGGTTCGTAAATCTTTTCATAAAACGAGCATAACAATATATACAGCCGTGGAGACAGCCGATATAAGGATTTATGACATAATCTGATCCCGGCAATGCCGATTTCTGTATGATCGACTTTGCTTTAATTTCCTTAATTTTCAACATTTTATTTGCCGGCGAGCTGCCCGCATGCTCCTTTAATTTCTTTGCCAAACTCGTAGCGCTGGGTAACACTAATGCCGGCTCTTTCTAAAATTTCTTTGAATTTTTTAATCTTCCAGCCGGGCGATGGCTTGAATTCGCAGTGCCCGGTAGGATTATAAGATATCAAATTAAGGAAATAGAGAGGTTTTTTCAAGAGCTTGGCAAGAGATAAAGCCTGCTTTTCTCCGTCGTTGACGCCGTCGATCATCAAATACTCAAACATCACCCTTCTTTTGGTCTTTTGGATGTAACTGTCTACGGCTGACAGAACTTTTTCAATCGGATAGGTTTTATTTAACGGTACGAGTTTTGAGCGCAGAACGTTATCGGGAGCATGCAAAGAAATCGCCAAATTAACCTGCAAATCTGCTTCAGTAAATTTTTTAATACCCTCCACAACACCGACGGTGGAAACTGACATGTGCCGGGCACCCAGATTAAACCCGTCTTTATTATTAAGCGTCTTGATGGCGCCCAAAACATTATCGTAATTAAGAAACGGCTCGCCCATGCCCATAAAAACAACGTTGGTAACCTTGTCTCCTTCCTTTTTTAAAAGCCGGGCAAAATATAGAACCTGATCAACTATTTCTGAATCAGATAAGTTTCTTTTAAAACCGAGTTCGCCCGTGGCGCAGAACTCGCAGCCCACCGAGCAGCCGACTTGCGAGGAAACGCAAACCGTATTCCTCTCATCAATATGCTTCATTAAAACCGATTCTATTTTTGAGCCGTCTTTGGTTAAAAAGAGAATCTTAAGCGTATCGCCGTCTTTAGAAGTTAGAGTTTTTTCTGGCTCCAATTCGCTGATGGGGCAGTCTGCCTGTAAAGTTTTGCGTAAAGCTAAAGGTAAGGTAGTCGCCTCGTCCCAATTTTCAATCAAATCGTTAAAAACCGCTTTCTTGATCTGTTTTAAGCGGAAAGCCGGCTCCTGTTCTAAAGTTTCTTCAATTTTATTCAAATCCATATTTGTTAATCATAAATCCTCGCCATTCCATTCTTTTTTAAATTGATCTAAAAATTTAACTACAAAATCATATCTCTGCCTAGCAATTTTTTGAGCAGTCTTTGTATAAAATGAAGATGGCGTGATTTTTAATATCTTTTCGTAAAAATGATTAATAGCCGTCGCTTTTTTACCAGTATACTTTTTCAACGGTTTTATCCTCGGGTCGTATACCGGAAGCCCATGTAAAGCGCCGTGCGACAAAACCCGGGTAATAATAATCGCTCCCAAAGCATCTAAACGATCTGCGTCTTGGATAATCTCAGCTTCTATAGTTTCGGGTTTTTTACCACGACTAAACCTATGAACCGCAATACAATGAATTACGTTTCCAATTTTATTTTTAGGAAAATTAATTTTTCCAAGATAAACCCTCGCCATTTTAGCGCCTTCCGCGGCGTGATCCAAGCGTTCATTTTTATCTTCTTTTGTTCTACCCATATCGTGTAAGAGCGCAGCAGCTTCAATTGTTTCCATGTCCCCGCCTTCCTTTTTAGATATTAATTTAGCCATTCTCAAAACTCTTTCTACATGATCGAAGCCGTGACTGCTTAGTCCTCCATAGCCAATATAGAATTTTTTAATATTTTTAATATTTAATTTCATAGTTTAAAATTAGCTACTAAATATCCGACCCCCCAAGGCCCTTCATAAGAAAGAATCTGCGGCTCGTACTTTACCTTTGATTCTTCCAGTATCCCCAAGATAAAGCAAATGGAACGTAGGCCGCACTCTCCAGCTTCGGGATACAAATCGTCCAATTTCAAGATCTTCTTAATATCTTTTTTCTCCAGCGCCTTAACCAGCGCTTCATCAAATTTGGGTCCGTCTTGATGAAATCCATAGGGCCCTTCTTTTTTCAAGCAATGAGACAAATCGCCACTTGCAATCAGGGCGTATTTTTTATTGTCCGAGAACGGTTCTCGGACAATCTTTTTTCCTTCTTCAAAATAAAATTTTGGGGATCGAGAACCGATTAAAACATGCTCAATTTCTCCCTTAAACTTGGGGGCGAGAAAGAATAGGGGAACGTTAAAACCCCAATCATCGTGCGGGGAAGAAATGATGATTGAGTCGGGTCCTGCCTCTCTCATTTTTTTACCCAAAGACCCCAGGCTTTCAATCGTCTTTTTAGCCATTGTTCGATCTTTTTTTGAACCGACCGAAGGAAGAATAATCGGAGGATGCGGGCAAATTGAGGCGAAAACTATGCTATTTGCTATTGTTGACATGGTTATTTCATACTATCATGAAATTGAAGCTCTCGAAAAACTTAATAAGGAGGGTGCGATGATAAAAATCATGAAAGAAAAACTGAATCGGGGAATCAGTTTGTTGAAAATAACGAAAAACTGTCCAAATTCTCATAACTGTTTGTGGTCGAGAAGACCTGGTCTTTTCCACGCGCCTCATCTCTTGCCGAAAGGCTGCCCGCGGGAAAAATGCGAAGTCGTTATTTTCAGAAAAGCATTCGAAGACGACTCGCCGGCTTTTTACGCCGAGGCTTTGAAGCTTTCCCAATTCGCTGGCGTTGTCAGGGCAACTGTTGCCCTGACCGTCGAAAAAAAGGAAAGTAAAAGAAAAAGGCAAAAAAAACTGATCAGGCGCACCCACGATCTGCACGTTTTCGGAGAACTCTTGGTTTTAGCTATTTATCCGCTATTCCTGGAGACAAAAGAAATACCGTTTCTAAGTTCTGCGGAAATCGCCAATTTAAAAAACGGCCATCGCGACGCAGAAATATGCCAAACGCTGCAAAGAATGAATGAAATCAATCCCGAATGGTCCGAATGGGTAAAATCGACTGCGAAAAACCTGCTGGCTACTTACGAACGCTATCCTTTAGCGATAATATATCTTGTTTGCCTGTTTCTGAAAGGCCTTGAAAAGACCCAGTTGCCCGACTTGCAAGCAATGTCGCTTCAAGACAAAGAGAAATTTTTTTCAGAATTGATGAGCAGTATTTCTCAAAAATAAAAATGAGCCAACCGGCTCATTTTTCATTAGACATTACCCATGTAGACGTTTTCCAGGCCGGCTTTTTTACCAATCTGATAAGCAGTTTTAATAATTTCTGTCGGGGTATCGGGCAAATCTTTCAGCCGCCAAGAAACATCTCCGAAAAACCTCGAAACATGCCAGGGCGTCTCTACCCCCAATTCTTTTTTAATGAACATGGCAATCTCTTTGAATCCTTTTTCTTGATCATTAAGGCCGGGCAGTACCAACGTCGTTATTTCAACCCAGATTTTCTTCTTTTTTAATCCCTTGAGGGTATCCAAGACCGGCTGCAGCCTGCCTCGGCAGATTTTTTGATAAAAATCATCGTCAAAGCTTTTAAGATCGACGTTAGCCGCATCAAGATAGGGGTAAACCTCGTTTAAAAGTTCTTTTGACCAAAAGCCGTTTGTTACCCAAACGTTTTTTAACCCATTACGACGAGCTATTTTCATCGTATCCAGAGCATATTCGGAAAAAATGGCGGGCTCGGTATAGGTATAAGAAATACTCGGTAATTTGTTTTTTAAGGCTAGATCAACGATTTCTTGAGGCGTAGCGCCCTTACCGCTGATTGGCTTTGCTGGCTTTGATGCCTGTGAAATCTGCCAGTTCTGACAGTTTTGGCAAGCGAAATTGCAACCAACCGCGGCAATGGATAGGGAATAGGTACCGGGCAGAAAATGATAAAGCGGCTTCTTTTCAATCGGATCAATTTGGCAAGCGATCAATTTGCCGTAGTTTAAAGCATAAAGTTTCCCGTCGATATTTTCCCTAACGCCGCAAATCCCGCGCTTATTGGGAAGCACCACACAATAATGAGCACAGGTTTGGCATCGCACCTTTTTGTCGTCCAATCTCTGGCAAAGCAACACTTCTTTCATGATTGAATTTTATCACGAATTTTGATATATTTTAACCATATGATGCATCGGATTTTTATCGCCATCAATCTGCCCGAAGATATAAAGAAACAACTTATCGGATATCAAAAAAAGATTGAAGGGCTTTTTCAGCCACCTGTGCCGATCAGGTGGACTCATAAAGACAACTTGCATATCACTTTGGAATTTTTGGGAAACCTTTCGGATGACGAAGTGGCGAAGGTTTGCCGAGATACCGAGGAATTCGCTAAAAACCACGAACCGTTTACAATCACTCTCGATAAAATAAGCTACGGTCCGTCTAATAAAATACCGCCGCGCATGGTTTGGGTTTCGGGGCCGAAAATCACCGAACTTAACTTAATTCCGCACATCACCCTGGGCAGAATTAAAATGTGGGAATTCCGCCAAATAGACCCGGAAGAAAGGCCGCAGATTAATGAAGATGTTAATTTAATCTTTGAAGTAATCTCCATTGAAGTAATGGAAAGCGCGCTTAAAAAGGGAGGGCCTAATTATACAATTTTAGAATCGTGTCCGCTCCAAAATTTATGAGGGTTCACTTTATCGGCATCGGCGGGATTGGAGTATCTGCTCTTGCTCAATATTATTTAGCCAAAGGTTATACCGTCACCGGCTCTGATTTTACGTCTTCGGAAATTACCGACGATTTGAAAAAAGACGGAGCAAAAATATCTATTGGAAAAAATATCATTCCGAAAGCCGTCGATTTAATCATCTACAGCCCGGCGGCAAAAATTGCGAAAACTAAAATTCCGGCTTTAAGCTATCCGGAAGCTTTAGGCCAATTGACTAAAGAATATTTTACGATCGCTGTGACGGGTACGCACGGTAAAACAACCACCACGGCCATGCTCGCTTTAATCTTAATTAGGGCCGGGTTCGATCCTACAGTCATTATAGGCACAAAAATGAAAGAATTCGACAACACAAACTTCAGGGCGGGAAAAAGTAAATATCTCCTAATAGAAGCCGACGAACACTTCGCTTCTTTCTTAAACTATTGGCCCCAAGCCATAGTTATCACCAATATTGAAGCCGATCATTTAGATTTTTATAAAAATCTAAAAAATATCAAAGCCGCCTTCCATAAATTTATCAGCCATTTACCAAAAAATGGCATTTTGATCAATGAAAAATCAATCAACAAAAAAGAACTTTTGAAGATTAAAAAAATCATCAAAGTACCAGGCGATCATAACGCCTACGATGCTTTGGTGGCCTTGGCCGCTGCTCGAGCCTTAAAAATTACCGACAAGGTTTCTTTGAAAGCGTTAGCTGAATATAAAGGCGCTTGGCGACGGTTTGAAATCATCAAAACCAAGCCCTTTATTCTTATTGCCGATTACGGCCATAATCCTCAAAAAGCTTTAGCCACCCTGAAAGCGGCCAGGGAAAAATATCCAAAGAAAAAAATATGGTGCGTCTATCAGCCGCATCAATACGAAAGAACTTACTTTCTGTTCAACGATTTCGTCCGGGCTTTCAGAAAAGCTCCGATTGATCGTTTGATTATCACGGATATTTTTGACGTCGCCGGCCGGGAAAGCAAAAAAACCAAGCAAAAAGTCGATTCGCAAAAACTGGTGAAAGCCATCAATAAACCGTCGGTCATTTATTTACCTAAAAATAAAATAGTCTCTTATCTTAAGAAGGCAGTGAGTGATGGGGAGGTGCTCATTGTCATGGGAGCGGGGGATATCTACCAGATTGACAAAGAATTATGAAGAAGGGATAATAAAAATAGTAAACTAATATGGTACTTTTTTTACTCTTTGTTTTAATTATCTTAATAAGCGCAGCCACCTATCTTTTTGTTTTTAAGAAACGGCGGCCGATGCTGCCTGTCGTTCAGCCGCCTGCGCCCCCGAAGCCCCAAGTCCCATCGATGTTCTCAACAGCGCCTGCTATGCCTCCGAGACCGCCCAGACCTCCGGTTCCTCCCGTACCTCCGCCGATACCTCCGCCCATACCACCGAGGCCCCCGGCTCCACCGGCACCACCTTCGCCTCCTCAATTTTAAAAAACTACCCGCTCTTGCTTTCGAGCGGGTTTTGGTATACTTTAAATTCAGCATCTTTAAATAGGAGGCATTATATGAACATCATGCTGGTTCTAGGATATATTTTTGTCTTCATCTCTTATTTCATAGGTTCTTGGCCGGTTGGTCGTTCGATGGCTAAATTCTTCGACGATGTCGAAATCCAAAATATCGGCAGCGGCAAAAGTGGAGCTACCAATGTCATGCGGACAACCGACGACAGAATGCTTGGCGCAGTGGTTTTCTTGATAGACGCTGGAATTAAGGGTACGTTTTGGATGTTCGCCATGTATATAATTTTCGGTATGATTTTTCACACTTATGCCTGGATAATCTATGCCTGTTTTGCCGCCGTGCTTTTGGGCCATATTTTTCCTGCTCTGACCAAATTCAAAACAAGCGGCGCCGGCGTCGCCATCTTGATCGGCGGACTGATGTCTCTTGTCCCGGGGCTCGCTTACGCCCTTGCTGTGGCGGCTTGGCTGACAACGTTCTACTTCAGTAAAGGAATCAAATTTATCTGCAATATCGCCGCGGTAAGTACGCTGCTGCTTGTCGGCTTGCTATTCAACTTCTCATGGCCATTTCTCGGATTTGCTGTTTTCGCTACGGCACTCACTCTTTTCGCCCACCGGCAAAATTTCGATAGGTGGTGCCGCGGCCAAGAAGAAAAGCGTAGCTGGGGAGACTTATGGAAATCAATACTGAAACTGCAAGGAATGTTTAAAAAGAAATAAGTATTAAAAGGGTTGTCATCACGACAACCCTTTTGTATAATAAAAATAGTCATTGACTTACTTAAAAACTAAGTGTATTATTAAAAAATACCATGAAAAAAATCTTACTAGCCGAAGATGATCCGTTTATTGTCGATATTTACACCACTAAATTGAAACAAGCTGGTTTGGAAGTGGAAGTAGTGAGTGAGGGCGATGAAGTTTTGGAAAAAGCCAGGAAACAAAAACCGGATCTGTTGCTTTTAGATATTGTTTTACCGACGATGAACGGCTGGGAAATCCTCCGAGCGATCAGGCAATCTGAAGACTTGAAAGATTTACCCGTGATCATCCTTTCTAATCTTTACCAAAAAGACGAAGTGGAAAAAGGCTTGAAATTCGGCGCTCTAAAATACCTGATTAAGGCCCATTATACGCCGAGCGAAGTAGTTGAAGAGGTCAAAAAGGTTTTAGCTTTATTATAAATAATTAAGGACAGCTGCTGAGGAACTCAGCTTTTAAAATTGAATAAATGTATAAGGAGGTAAGAGTATGCCTAACGAAAAATTCCGATATCCTGTTCTTGTCGGTTTTGGCGATGCTAATGTCGAAGGAACTATTTACTGGTCTCGATATTTTGAATGGTTTGGCAAAGCGAGAGAAGTATTCCTTTTTTATTTTTGCCCTGACTTTCTGGCGCTATACAAATCTGGTTTGCGAATTGACACTCATGAAACTAATATAAAACATCTGTCTCCTGGTTTTTTCGGCGATAAGATAATTCTCGAGATGCATGTAGGCGAAATCAAAAAGGTTAGCGTAAACTTGGCGGTTGATTTTATAAGAGAGGCTGACCAAAAGAAAATTGCTGAAGGTTGGCAAGTGACGGTATTTACCAATTGTGAAGGAAATCTTACGCCAATTCCTCCCGAGATCAGAGAACCGCTGTTGAAATACCTTGCTGAGTGAGGTACAATAAAACAATGAATCTCTTCTCTATCCCCCCAATATTAAGTTCGATTATGTTCTTACTTTTGGGGGGTTTTGTTTACTTAAAAAATCGACGGTCAAAAATCAATATCGCTTTTTTCTTTGTTTGTCTGACTACTTTCTGGTGGCAGTTCAGCTGGTTTTTCTTATTTAATATTGAAGACGGAACATTGGCAAAAATATTCGTCAAAATAGGCCACGTTGGGATCGTTTTGCTGCCGGTGGCTTTTCTGCATTTTTCTCTCGTTTTTTTGGGAAAAACGGATAAATTAAATAAAATCATACTTACTATCGCTTATACTATTACGGCTTTTTTTGAAATCAGCTTATTTACAACTAATTATTTCGTCAACGGTTATTATGAGTATTATTGGGGGTTTTATCCCAAAGCGGGATTTTTGCATCCTTTTTTCCTCTTATTCGTTGGATTTACAGTGATAAGATTCGTTTCTTTGTTATTCTCTTCCATAAAAAAAGAACTCAAGTCTTCATTCAAATATTTTCAGATAGAATATGTCTTAGTGGCAATGATTTTTTATATTTTGGCTTCGGTAGATTTTGCTGTCAATTATGGGTTTGAATTTTATCCAATTGGATTTATCTTTATTTTAATTTTTTTGGGGATTGTCGGGTATGCAATCAGTAAGTATCAGCTAATGAACATCAAAGTAATTCTTACTGAATTTTTGATAACAGTCATCGCCCTTGTATTATTAATCCAATTTATCCTTTCAGAAACTATTTTTGAATATATTTGGGAAGGAATTCTATTGCTTGCTTTTCTCTTTTTCGGCTATCTCCTCATCAAAAGCGTCTTAAATGAAATTAAGTTGAGGGAAAAGCTGGAGATCGCCAATAACGCCAAATCGGAATTTGTTTCTATTGCTTCTCATCAATTGCGGACGCCCTTGACGGCGGTAAAGGGTTATATTTCCATGATGATTGAGGGTACTTATGGAAAATTATCCCAAGAATTAATAAGGCCGCTCCAAAACGTCTACGAAAGTAATGAGAGGCTGACTAAATTGGTCAACGATCTTTTGGATCTATCAAGATTGGAAGCGGGCAAAATAGAATTCAGCCCCCAGCTTACTTCTTTGGAAAAAATAGTCTTTGATATTACCGAAGAGTTAAAAATCAACGCTGATAAAAAGGGCTTATATCTGAAATTAATCAAGCCCGCAAAAGCGCTGCCCGAAATTATGGTTGACCAGCCGAAAATCAGACAGGTCATTTTGAATATTATCGATAATGCTATAAAATATACCCGAGACGGCGGTATCACTATTGAGCTAAGGAAAACCGACTCTCAAGAGCAGATTATCATTGCCGATACGGGCATCGGCGTCTCTCAAGACGAAATAAAAAGCCTATTCCAGATGTTTTCCCGGGCGTCAGCCGGCGCCAAACTTCATACCGACGGATCGGGCGTCGGCCTGCATGTAGCTAAAAAATTCATTGAAATGCACCACGGCCGCATCTGGGTGGAAAGCGAAGGCAAAGACAAAGGATCGACATTTTATATTGAATTACCCCTTCGACACGGCTCAGGGCAAGCAATAAAATGAAAAGAATTTTAAACAAAGAAACGCCTCAATATCCGGACCAAGAGGTTAGGGTCGCCGGTTGGGTTAATACGAGACGCGATCACGGCAAAATCGTTTTTATTGATTTACGGGATCGAACCGGCCTCTTGCAAGTAGTCTGCCCGCCCGACATCGTTAAAGACGTCAAGGAAGAATATGTTCTGGAGATTGAAGGCCTTATTAAAAAACGGCCGGCTCATACCATCAACAAAGATATGGTCACCGGCGAAGTTGAATTACAGGCGCGGCAAGTTAAGGTTTTGGCTAAAGCCGCTTCGCTGCCTTTTGATTGCATGGAAAAAGACCTGAATTTAAATTTACCAACTCTTTTAAACCATCGTCCTTTAACGATCAGAAATCCTGAAGTTAAAAATATTTTTAAGGTATCGGAAAGCATCGTCGAAAGTTTCAGAAAAACGTTGAGATCTTTGGATTTCACTGAATTCCAAGCTCCCAATATCGTACCGGTGGTGGCTGAAGGGGGAGCGGACGTTTTTCATATCGATTACTACAAATATGACGCGTATTTATCCCAAAGCCCCCAGGTTTACAAGCAAATTATGCTAAGCGCCTTTGAAAGAGTTTTTACGGTTGCTCATGTTTATCGGGCCGAGCCCTCGGTCACTACGCGCCATATGGCTGAATTTACAAGCTTAGACGCGGAAATGGCTTTTATCGATTCTTGGCAGGACTTGATGGATACTTGTGAGCTTATTATCAGGAATATGTTCGCTGATTTAAAGCCGCTTAAAATCGGCGTTCCCGAACTTGGCCGGGAAGTTCCCAGAATTAAAATGCGGGAGGCCCAAAAAATCATCCTTGAAAGAACGGGCCGCAATAATCTTAAAGAACCCGATTTATCTCCTGAAGACGAGCAGGAAATCTGTTCGTGGGCACGAGAAAAATACGGCTCGGATTTGATTTTCATCACGCATTACCCGACTTTAAAAAGGCCTTTTTACACTTTTGCGGACCCTCTTGAGCCTGACTATACTTTAAGTTTTGACCTTTTGTGCCGCGGCCTGGAAATCGTCACCGGCGGACAAAGAATCAACGAATACGATAAATTAGTAAAAAATATTAAAAAATGGGGCAATAAAACTGACTCTTTCTGTTTTTATCTGCAAGCCTTCAAATACGGCATGCCGCCCGAAGGAGGTTTCGCTTTCGGCTTGGAAAGAATTACGAAGCAAGTTTTGAATTTGAAAAATATCCGAGAAGCTTCACCCTTCCCGAGAGATATGGAACGAATCGATAATAAATTAAAGAAAGGCCCTTCAACGCGGCTTAGGGCAAGGAAAAAATGATTTTTACTGACAATTTGAAGTTTTTCTCAATCGCCTTAGTTCTGGTTTCTGCCACAACCTGGGGCGCTAATTTTTTAGGGCAAGGTCTGGAAGAATTTTTCTTAGGCCGAGAATGGGCCTCAAATCCCAAAATATTGGCCGCCCAAGCCAATCAAATGGAATTCGCTCGATTGGTAAGGAATTCTAAACCCTTGCGTAATCGGGCAACGGCTGATTTAAAGATTGACGCCAAAGCCGCCATCTCGATTTTATTAAATAACCAGGGCGGAGAAAAAATACTTTTTGAAAAAAACTCCCAGGAACCTCTACCGATCGCCAGCTTAAGTAAGCTGATGACCGTTGATGTTATTCTAAAAAATTACGATCTTTCCCGAGAAATCGTTATTACCAAAGAAGCCGTAGCGCAGGAAGAAAATTTCGGCAAGTTAAGGGTGGGGGATGTTTTAACCGTAGAACAACTGCTTTATCCATTATTGATGGAATCGAGCAACGACGCCGCCTTTGCTTTGGCTAACGATTATGACGGCGTAGCTGAAAAAATTTTTGTGAGTATGATGAACGAAGATGCGCAAAGTCTAGGATTGGGCAATACTCACTTCGTCAATTCCAGCGGCCTTGATCCGGAAACTCAAGAACCCAAAGAAAACATCAATATTTCCAGCGCCCGCGATTTATCGCAGTTAACTCAACAATTACTTAAAACTCCTTTAGTTTGGAAAATTCTTTCGACTCCCAAAATCAATCTTTACGGTGAAACCTTAATCAGCACCAATAAACTTTTGGGTAAAGTTTCAGGGATTATCGGCGGAAAAACTGGCTATACCGACACGGCCCTGGGCTGTTTTGTTTTAGTGTTAGAGGCGCCCAATGGTAAAGGCCGAATCATCAACGTCATTTTAGGAGCGCAAGACCGTTTCAGTGAAATGGAAAAATTAATTAACTGGACTAACCAAGCTTACTTGTGGTGAGTTTTTAGAACCATGCTCTATTTACCCGAAGCCGCCCTTGACGTCATTAAAATATTCACTTTGGGAGTGCTAAGTTTTTTGGTAGCTTTTGTTTTGACTCCGTTTTTAACCAAGGTTTTATATAAATACCAGCTTTGGCGCAAGGAAGTGAGAACCCAGGCGGTTGACGGCCAAGATTTAATGTACTTCCAAAAATTCCACTCCGAAGGCGAAACCCATATCCCGAGATTCGGCGGAATTTTAATTTGGATCGTTCCGGCTTTTCTGGCGATACTGCTTTATTTATTGGCTAAAGCCGATCTTGGCATCTGGTGGATCAGTAAACTTAACTTTCTTGACCGCGGACAAACATGGCTGCCGTTTTTTGCTTTAGGTTCAGCCGCGCTGGTCGGATTTTTAGACGATTTCTTGCAAGTGATGGGCCGGGGCAAATACATTGCCAAAGGATTAACCCTAAAACAAAGAATTATTTTAATGGGTTTTATCGGTTCGATTGGAGCTTGGTGGTTTTATTCAAAGCTTGAATGGTCAAGCTTGCACGTGCCGGGTCTTGGAGATTTCGAAATAGGCATCTGGTATCTGCCCTTATTTATTATTGTCATGATGGCGACTTACTCCGGCGGAGTGATTGACGGCTTAGACGGTTTGGCGGGCGGCGCATTTGCCGCGATTTTCGGAGCATTCGCCGGCATCGCTTTATTCCTGGGACAGATTAATGTCGCTGCTTTTTGCGCCGTGATTTTAGGAGCGCTTTTAGCTTTCTTATGGTTCAATATTCCGCCGGCTCGCTTTTATATGGGCGAAACGGGCATGATGGGATTAACGGCCGCTTTGACTGTAGTGGCTTTTTTGACTAATTCCGTCCTAGTTCTGCCGATCATCGGATTTTTGCTGGTTTTGGAATCGGGTTCGGTTATTTTGCAGCTTTTTTCCAAAAAACTGCGTCATAAAAAATTGTTCTTGGCAGCGCCCATCCACCACCATTTCGAGGCTAAGGGCTGGCCCGCCCACCAAATCACAATGAGGTTTTGGATCATCGGCGTCATTGCCGCCATTCTCGGCCTAAGCATCCGCTTACTGGGGTAAGTTCAATTCCTTTCGCTCCTACTAAAGTACCAGAAAGACCCTAACCTATAATTTTGATGCAAATAAAAAACCAGTTGTTTGGGACAACTGGCAAGCCCATATTGATGAACAAATTTACGCTGTCGCATAGATGCGTTTAGCTTCTTCGCCGAAAAAAGTGTTGATGACCGCTTTGGACTTCTCGACGTTTTCGCGCAATTGCGGCATGATTTCTACTTCGATCTCCTTCTCCAATTCGCGTCGCTCTTCCTCGTCGCCTTCGGCAACCATGTCGAGTATTGGCTGAATGATGCTTTTTTTCAGCACATCGGCATCCATGAACTTGTTCAACGTCCTCTTGCAGAGAGCGATGAACTGCCTTTTGGTGAACATCCGTCGCGTGATTTCATCGGTAGCTTCTTCGAGAGTTAGGAGCTCGATTGGTAAAACACCACGCTCGGCTGCTAGGTCGAGTACTGTAGTCACCCACCGCCAGTATTCCTCATAAATATTTTTACGGGGTGGAATCATCGTGTACATTATTTCTGATAAGTTCTCAAACATCGTCTTCACAAGCTTCTCGAGCATCTTGCGCTCCTCGACTTCAAGTTGGTTTCCTTCTTTCTTCGCAATCTCGCTTATCATCGGAAGAACGAATCTGACGAAATCACGAGAAGAGAGTAGAGGTGTAGCGCGCCGATTCCTTTTGAGACGGCGGGCAAGCACGCCAGAAGTCAAGTCTGCGAACTTGTTCTCGATTGCGATGTCTTCTGGTTTCTTCTCTTCCACCTCATTTCCGAATTCCTGTTGGAGACGAACCTGCAATTTCACTTGCTTGGACTTATCGGCGTTGAAACGTGCGAGAATCAGCGACTTCAGCTCTGTTACGGTCAAGGTCTGTTTTCTGAGCATTTTCTCCCTCCTTTCTTTTTTGATTTTTAAAGGAATGAGGCTATAAAGCCACATTCCGAACAATAGTTTATTATGGTATAAAGCGTCTGAAAAGTCAAGGGCTTGATTTTTTTATTTAAATATTGTAATATTTAAAATGAGATCTTTGGATGAAAGGAGGTAAAAAAATGGAAAGATTCCGCGTGCCCGGAGACGACGAGGACAGCTCGCTATCCTTGAATAAGGAAGAAGAAATAGGCCTGGCGACGTTTGACGCGCAATTATCAATCGTTCTAAGGCAAAAAGTTCTTTATTTAAGAGAAATTGCCAAAAGAAAAAGACTGACCGCTCCGACCCTTGAAGAGCTGAAATCAAAAAGCGGGAAACCGTTTGTCGAAGTAAAATCAACGAGGATGCTCGGCGACGATTATCGAAGCGCCGAGGCTAAAGAAGAAGTCTCTTTTGGCAAAGCCAAACTTCTTCTTGAAAGGACGGAACAAGCCTATCTCTGCTACGAGTCTTCTATATTTTCTAAAGAAGATACCGACAGTTGTGGCTGGGTGAAAGGAATGCCGGTTGAGAAAAAATACAACGATATTGGTGTTCTGAGCGGTTCGGCGGGCATCCGGTTTTATTGCAAAATCTGCGGCAAGAAGATAGGAGAACACCAATTAAGAATTTCCTAAGATGATGGATCAAGTTAAAGCGGACGGCGAAGTCGCCCGCTTTTTGTTTACCCCGAGCGAAGTCGAGGGGTTTGCCCCGAATCTGCCAAAGAGGTATAATAGGGTATATGAAAGCAGGTTCTCTCCGCAAAAAATACCCGGCATTCATTTACCAAAAGTACTCTTACCGCTTGAAAAGGGGAAATCTCAAAATTTCCTTCTATTTTAAAGTTGAGCCGGATATCGTTTTTAGGTCAAGAATTATTATCAAAAACATCCCCGAAGGACGCCTGGAAAAAATAGACAAGAAAGCCTTAAGTAATTTCATTTTTCATTTAGGATTAATGGAAATACCAAGCTATTGGAAGGCGACATGCTCCCCAGAAATCATTATCAGGGCTGGCGTTTTGGATAAAGACCAAGCGGCTTGGTGGCGCAACCTGATCATCAATGGGATGGGCCAATTTTTCTACGAAAACAAAATCGACTGGCGAGAACCGGATTTCCTGAAAATCAGCGTTAACCCCAGCATTTCGGCTCCCGCTTTGGGCACAACCGATCTTGAGCTAAAAGAGGGCTATTTGATACCCATCGGCGGGGGAAAGGACTCGATCGTCACTTTAAATCTTTTAAAAGAAAGAGGTGAAAGAATAAACTGCTTTTTGCTCAATCCTTCCAGCTACGCCAAAAGAACGGTTAAAATAGCCGGGCTTAAATCACCGATAAAAGCGGAAAGAAGAATCGACGCCGATCTCTTGGCCCTAAACGCCAAGGGACATCTCAATGGCCACACTCCTTTTACAGCCGTTCTTTCGTTCTTATCGGTTTTTTGCGCGGTTTTATTTGATTATAAAAACGTCGCTTTCTCCAACGAAAAAAGCGCCAATGAGGGCAATGTTATGTATCTCGGGAAATCCATCAACCACCAATGGGCAAAAACTTCGGAGTTCGAAAAAATGTTCAGAAGTTACTCGCAAAAATATTTGGCGAAAAATGTTAATTATTTCAGCTTTTTGAGGAAATACACCGAATTGCAAATCGCCAAGATGTTTACGAAATATCCGAAATATTTTCCGGCTTTTTCCAGTTGCAACAAGGGAATAAAAACAGGCCAAAGGTGGTGCAACACTTGCCCTAAATGCCTGTTTACTTATTTAGTGCTTTCACCTTATCTGACAGAAAAGCAGCTTCTCAAGATTTTCGGCAAAAACTTGCTTAAAGATAAAAAAATGCTGCCGCTTTTGAAGAAATTGACCGGTGAGAAAGGCACAAAACCGTTCGAGTGCGTGGGTACTCATCAAGAAAGCCGGCTAGCCTTAAAACTTAATGCTCATAAACGGATTAGAAAATAAAAAGATTTTAATACTTGGTTTTGGCCGGGAAGGCCGGGACACTTTTAAGTTTCTGCGAAAGTTATTTCCCAAAAAGAAAATCGGCATTGCCGACCAAAAATTTGATAAAAACTACCTCAAAAAGCTCGACGGCTACGACGTAATCATTAAAACGCCGGGTATTCCTTTTAAAATACTGCCGAAAGCGGTTCTTGGTAAAATAACTACTCAAACCGAAATCTTTTTTGAGAACCCGCCCGGAACAATCATCGGGGTAACGGGCACTAAAGGCAAAAGCACCACCGCCTCTTTTATTTATCAAACGCTGAAAAAAGCGGGGCTCAAAGCTTATTTGATAGGCAATATCGGCCAACCCGTTCTCTCTTTTTTAAAAAAGGCTGATTCCCAATCTGTTTTTGTCTATGAATTATCGGCTCATCAGCTTTTTCATCTTAAAAAAAGCCCGCATATTGCCGTGCTTTTGAATATTTACCCGGAGCACCTTGATTATTACCGCAGCTTTAAAGAATATGCCCAAGCTAAAGCTAATATTACGAAATTCCAAACTGAAAAAGACTGGCTAATTTATAATATCCAAGATCCGTTAGTCAAAAAAATCTCCCGAAAATCAAAAGCCCAAAAAATTCCTATTCGAGGCAAATATTACGAATTGGATATGGCGGCGGCCAAAGCCGTAGCTAAAATATTTAAGATACCCGAATTAAAAAAGTTTAAGTTTCTGCCGCATCGCTTGGAATTCGTCGGCAAATTCAAGAGCATTTCATTTTATAACGATTCTTTATCAACCATACCCGAAACAACCATGGAAGCTTTGGATTTTTTAGGCGAAAAAGTGCAAACCTTAATACTGGGCGGTTTTGATCGGGGATTGAATTTTAAAAAATTGACGCAAAGAATTAAAAAAAGCCAAGTAAAAACCCTGATTTTATTCCCAACGACCGGCCAGCGCATCTTAAAAGCATTGATGGATATCGGATATCCATCAATTATAAAACACTTTTTTGTGAAAGACATGAAAACAGCGGTGAAGTTGGCCTATCGGCATACTGGCAAAGATAAAATATGCTTGATGTCTCCGGCTTCGCCGAGCTTCGGCATTTTTAAAAACTATGCCGAAAGGGGGGATTTGTTTAAAAAATTGGTGAAAAAATATCATGAATAATATTCTCTTAAGCATTACCGGCACAAAAAGCTTTGATTGGTCAAATAAACTCAAAGAAATCAACTCAAGGAAAATAACCGAAGTTGCGGTCTTCTTGTCGTCTTTCGATAAAAAAGAAAGGGATAATTTTTATCGTCTGCTTCTGAAATCTATGGTGAGAACCATCCCTTTCGTGCATTTAAGAGATGACGTGACAAAAGAAGAAATAAAATTTTTCATTGATCGTTTTAAAACCGGATATTTCAACATTCATGAAGATCATTTTAAAAAGCTCGACCAGTGGCAGGGTTACTGGGACAAACTCTATCTTGAAATGAATTTTAACGACGAAATCGCAAAGGACGTTAAGGTAAAAAAGATCGGCGGGTTTTGCGTTGACCTGGCACACTTAAAAGCGGCGATTAGCCGAGGAACGGAAGAAGCGTCTTATGTCTTTTTTAAAAAAACTAAATCAGAAATTGCCTGCAACCACCTTAACGGTTACGATCCTTTGAAGATGGAAGACGTCCATTTGATCAAAAATTTAAGCGCTTTTGATTATTTGACCACTTTGCCCCAATACGCTTTCGGCAAAATCATTGCCCTGGAAGTTTATAACTCCATTGAAGAACAAATCAAGTTCAAAGAGTACCTCGATCGCTTACTTGAAAAATATCTGTTAAAATAAAATCATTATGAAGAGGTCTGATTATTTTTTAATCGCCGCGGTGGCTTGTTTGGTGATACTCGGCATTTTGATTATCACGAGCGTTACCGCAGCCATCGCCCAGCAGAAATTCGGTTCGCCCACTTTTTATCTTTTGCGCCACTTTATTTACGGCTTGCTGCCGGGAATAATTTTAGGATTTATCGCTTACAAAATACCCATTATTCGATTTAAAAAATGGATACCGCTCCTGCTTTTAGGCAATCTTTTTTTGATGGTTTTGGTTTTTGTGCCGGGCATCGGCATCAAATTAGGTAGCGCTCGAAGCTGGTTAAATCTTGGCGTCACATCCTTCCAACCATCGGAGCTGTTAAAGCTAGTCTTCATTCTTTACTTAGCTTCGTGGCTAGCCACCCGGGCCGAGAAAAATAAAAATGAGTTTTCGGCAACTTTGATAGCTTTTATAGCGATTATTGGAGTCATTATTTTACTTTTAAGTTTCCAGCCAGATGTCGGAACTCTTGGAATTATTATCGCTACCGGATTTTTAATGTACTTTCTCTCGGGCACGCCCCTAAAACACACGTTGCTTATTTCTTTTGGGGGATTAGTCGCCTTAGCTGTTTTAGTAAAAATGAAACTTTACGGCGTAAACAGATTCTTGGTTCTCTTTAACCGGGACAACGATCCGATGGGAACCGGTTATCAAATAAAACAGGCGCTGATTGCCGTAGGATCCGGAGGAATTTTCGGCACAGGCTTGGGTATGAGCGTCCAGAAGTTCGGGTACCTCCCCGAACCCATGGCTGATTCGATTTTCGCTGTCTTTGCCGAAGAAACGGGGCTTGTGGGCAGTCTGATGATTGTCGCTCTCTTTTTAATCATTACCTGGCTAGGCTTTAAAATCGCTCAAAATGCCAAAAATAATTTCGAAAAACTTACCGCTTTGGGCATTGTCAGCTGGTTGAGCGTCCAAGCCTTCATCAACATCGGAGCCATGCTGAAAATTCTGCCGCTGACCGGCGTTCCTCTGCCGTTTTTAAGTTACGGAGGCTCGGCCCTCGCAACAGAGTTAATCGGCGTCGGAATTTTACTCAACATTTCTAAACACACTTAAATGACGAAAATTTTATTTACCGGCGGGGGCACGGCCGGACACATTTTTCCAATTATCGCCGTAGTCAGAGAACTAAGAAAAATGGGCTCGGATGCTCAATTTTTCTATGCCGGTCCGAAAGACGATTTCGGAGAAATTATCCTTTCGCAAGAAAGCATTAAAATAAAATGGATTTTAGCGGGCAAGATCAGAAGGTATTTAAATTGGAAAAGCGTCCTTGAAAATATTGCTGACGTTCTATTCAAAATACCTCTGGGCTTTCTCCAGGCGATTTTTTATGTTTTTATTTCAGCTCCGGATTTGATTTTCAGTAAAGGAGGCTATGGTTCTTTAGCGACCGTGCTGGCCGGCCAAATCTTGCAAGTGCCGATCATCCTCCACGAATCAGACGTAACCCCAGGACTGGCTAATAGGTTTATGAGTAAATTCACGAGTCAGATTTTTGTCGCTTTCCCGGTGGCCCAAACCGAATACTTTTCCGAAGACAAAATGATCGCTGTGGGCAATCCTATGAGAGTCGAACTTTTAAACGGCGACGCGGAAAAGGCCAAAGACTACTTCGATCTCATTGTTGGAAAGCCTATTATTTTAGTACTGGGCGGCTCTCAAGGCGCTCAAGCTGTCAATGACTTAATGTTGGCGATTCTGCCCCAACTCTTAACCGACTTTGAAATCATCCACCAAACGGGCAGTAAAAACTTAGAACAGCTGAAAGCCGAAGCCAAGGTAATGGTTGTTGATGAGGAACTTGCCCGGCGCTACCACCCCGTCGGCTTTCTAAAAGAAGTGGAGTTAAGAGACGCTTTCAAGGTTTGCGATTTGGTGGTGAGCCGCGCGGGGTCAGGCAGTATTTTTGAAATTTCAGGTTGCCAAAAACCGAGCATTTTAATTCCCTTGTCCTCTTCAGCCCAGGATCATCAGTTAAAAAACGCTTACGCTTACGCCCAGAATAAAGCGGCCGTGGTGATGGAGGAGGCCAACTTAACGCCGCGGTTCTTTTTGGAAAAGATAAAGTATTTGTTCGCCAATCCCGACGAGCTTCAAAAAATGTCCCAGCAAGCTCGCGAGTTCTCTCGCCCCGAATCGGCTAAGGTCATCGCCGGCTACATTATCAAGTCTTTGACGAAATAGGGTTCGAATCCAAGGCTCGCAGCCACCGAAGATCGCCTTTTCATCAAAGACTTGGTGGAAAGGCATATACTAGCTTTTAGTAAAAGGAGGGGGGAATTAAATGAACTTATATCCTGAAAAGATTGTGCTCAATGGGGAGGAAATGGAGGTTGTTGAAGTTCAAGGAAGAATCGTTACGTTGAAAGGGAAGACCGGCATAATGGCTGTTGTCGGGATTCACCAAATTGATCCGGATTTCAATAGGTGCGGAAAAAGAATCATTGTGTTGCAGAACCCGGAAGAGGACGTCCGCCGGCTTTTTGCGGATTTGGCCAAACGGGAAGCTTGGCCGGCAACCGGAGAGTTGCTGATTAAAGCCACTTTTGGAAAAAACCTGACAACCCATTATATCCTAAACCTCCTCAATTCTTTCGGATATTTTGGCCTTGGGGGTGTAATCAATATTCAATACGAGTGGCGATTTAGGCTACCAACCAAAAACGATGCGGGTGCCGCCAAGATGATTGAAGGCGATGACAGTCTTTTAGGATTCCAGATGCATGACTTCGGCGCCAAGGGGAGGGAAGAATACTGGCGTTCGATGAAGGGGCTCAAAATAGACTATTTCATAGGTCGGCTTACGAACCTCACAAAGCTGTACAAAGAATCTTAATAAATAGCGCTCGGTGTTCAGTAAGAAAGCTCTCGGATAAAAAATCGGGAGCTTTTTTGTTTGGCGGCGATATGTTAAGCTGAAAAAAGAAGTATATGTCAATAGCTGAAGCAAAATCAAAAGAAATCAGAGTTAGAATCGCGCCTTCTCCGACTGGCTTTTTGCATGTGGGTACGGCCCGAGCCGCGCTTTTTAACTACCTTTTTGCTAAGCATGAAAGTGGCAAGTTTATTTTGAGGATTGAGGATACAGACCTAGAAAGATCTAGCCCCAAGTTTGAGAAAGACATCATCGAAAGTCTAAAGTGGCTGGGTATAGCGTGGGACGAGGGTCCTTCCCGCCAAAGTGACAGAATTGAAATATATACCAAATATTTAAAAACACTTTTAAAAGAAAATAAAGCGTATTATTGTTTTTGTTCGGAAGAAGAACTCGAAGCGGTCAGACAAGACCAGTTGAGCAGGGGATTGGCGCCTAGATACAACGGCAAGTGCCGAAGCCTTACCGAAACCGAAATTAAAAAAAGGTTAACTGAAGGAGAATCAGCAATTATTAGATTCAAAACGCACGGAGAAAAAGTAAGCTTTAACGATCTTATCCGCGGGAAAATAGAGTTCGACACTTCTTTGATAGGGGACTTTACGATTGCTAAAGACCTAACGACTCCTTTATATAATTTTGCTGTAGTCGTGGACGACTTCGAAATGAAAATCTCCCACATCATCAGGGGAGAAGACCATATTCCCAATACGCCCAAACAAATCCTAATTCAGCAGGCCTTGGGCCTGCCGCAACCCCAATACGCTCACCTACCCTTGATTTTGGGCCCCGATAGAAGCAAATTATCGAAAAGGCACGCGGCGGTCTCGGTTGCGAATTACAGAGAAGAGGGATACTTACCCGAGGCCCTTATCAACTTCATGGTATTTCTGGGCTGGAATCCGGGGACCGACCAGGAAATTTATTCTTTAACCGCGCTCTCGCAAGAATTTACCTTAGAAAAAGTTCAAAAATCCGGAGCTGTTTTCAACCTTAAAAGGCTTGATTATTTAAATGGTTTTTATATCAGACAAAAACCGCTCGACGAGTTAACCGAACTTTGCCGACCCTATCTGCCTGCCTCGCCGGCAGGCGGGCCTAAGGCAGAAAAAGATTTCTTGAAAAAAGTCGTCGGGCTCCACCAAGAACGGCTCAAAAAGCTTTCGGAAATCACAGAGCTTGCTGATTTCTTTTTCCAGGATAAATTAAATTATGACAAAGAGCTTTTAAGATGGAAAGATGCCGATGACCAGAAAATGGCCGAATCTCTCGATAATCTTGATAATTTGTTGTCTGAAATAAGCGAGAGAAACTGGGCCAAAGAAAATTTGGAAAAAGTTTTAATGGCCAGGGCCGAAAAAATAAAGGATAGGGGATACCTTCTTTGGCCGTTGCGAGTTGCTCTCGCGGGTAAAAAAGCTTCGGCCGGACCCATTGAAATAGCGGCAATCTTGGGCAAAGAAAAAACCTTAACTCGCCTCAAAGAAGCAAGGGCTTTAATTGTATGAAAAAAATCATTACGATTGTTTTAATAATTAATATCGCGCTCGCGAGTTTTCCTTTGTCCGCTTTGGCCCAAGAAGCGCCCCAAACCATGGAAGAAGCTAAAGTTTTCGGCCTTAATCTCTTAGAACGCCTGCCCAACGCCATTAAAAATGTGTGGCAAAACCAAGCCCTGCCTATCTGGTGGAACATGTGGGTTTGGACCAAAGGTTTCTGGGAAAGAACGCTTGGGGGGTGGGTTGAAAATATCTGGCAAAAATTATGGAGATTGACGGGCAAAGAAACTCCGGACGTCAAAAACGAATTTCAGAAAGAAAAACAGGAAATGCAAAAAGACCTTTGGGAAAGATTTAAGGAATTATTTTAAACAATTTCAGGATATCGCGGGGGAGCGGCTTGACTTTTTTTATATAATACATACACTTAGATAAAAGAACCTTAACAAATCTAAGGGAAGGAGGGATACAATGCAAGTTAGCAGGAAATCATGGCATTTCAAGATTTTCAATTGGTTCGATAAAGGAAAGACGCCTCGAATCATTGATCTCTGTAGTTACTGCAGAACTATTGTGCTCTGGGCGCCTCTCAAGGCCGTTTCGCTATATCTTTTTTACAAACCAATTGCATGGTTTTATGGGAGAAACAAGCTATCAGGCTATTTGGTCGCGTTCTGCTTAGCCACAGGAATCGCAATCATTCTCGGGCTAGTCATCCGTGGTTGGTTTTGGCCGTTTGTTTTTGTATATATAGTTTTTATCATATTTTTTACAGCATTAGACGAAAGCGAAGCAATACGTGCAGACTTGAAAAAAGCAAAGGAAACAAAGATCGGCGAATACACGGTTAAGGGTATCCAGGTTATCAAAAACGGTCTTCTGGGTACAATCTTCTGGCTACTGAAAATAGTTTTCTATACCATCTGGAAAAAACTATATCACCTGCACCAAGTTTTATTCTGGATGGTCTTAACTGCAACGGTTGCGGCAATCTGGTGGGGACTTATTGCATTTGGCGTTTGGTGGAACGTATTAAGTTATATAATTGCCATTGCCGTAGTCGTGATCGTGATAGTTGGACTATTGTTCCTATTCGGCTGGATAAGAAATCTCAACTTGAACGATAACCTAGCTTGGCAATGGCTAAAGGCAAAAAAACGAAAAATCTGCCCATTCATCGAAGTGAAGAACTAAGGAGGGGTTAAAACTCATGCGCAATTTAAGTGCATGAGTTTTTATTTTGATATAATTAAACTTGTTAGAAGCCACCTATCTTAAGGGGGAGAGGCTTGACACGTCTACAGGCAATGTCGTACAATGTAGGTAAAGCGACAATTAAGAGGGGCCGAAAGGCCACCCCTTTCGGAAACCCCTTTTTGAGCCCTTCTTATGGAAAGATCAAATAAATCAATTATTCAATATATACCGGACTTTTTAGATTATTGCGAAGTGGAAAAAGGTTTGGCTGATAAAACCCAGGAAAACTATAAACGTTATCTGGACAAGTTCGTCTTATGGCTCAAAAGCACCCGTAAGGAGGGCTTAAAGCCCCAGGAGCTGACTTCAGAGCATATTTGGGCCTATAGGCTGTATTTAAGCCGTTTCCAGGGCCAAAACGGCCATTCTTTAAAGAAAGTCACCCAGAACTACTATCTTATCGCCCTAAGGGCGTTTTTGGGCTATTTTGTGGCGAAAGACGTGGTTTCGGTGCCCCCGGACAAGATAGCCCTCCCAAAGGACGCTAGAGCTGAAAAAACAGTCAAATTCCTTAACCTGGACCAGGTTGAGAAGCTTTTAATGGCTCCCAAAACTACGGAGAAAGATGGCTTAAGAGATAGGGCTATTTTGGAAGCTTTGTTTTCCGCCGGCTTGAGGGTGGCGGAGCTGGTCGCTCTGAATAAAGAACAGTTCGGCAATATCAAGAATAAGAAAGATCTGGAGCTCGGCATCATCGGCAAAGGCAGTCATCCCCGGACCGTTTATTTTTCTGAAAGGGCGCTTGGCTGGATTAAGAAGTATTTGGAAACCAGAAAAGATAAAGAAAAGGCCCTATTTACCAATTTTCGGTCAAGAACCGATGCAGATACTAGGCTGACTGCCCGATCCATTGAAAGAATCGTCAAAAAGTACGCGATACTCGGCGGCGTGCCGATTTTTACGAGTCCCCACACGCTCCGGCATTCTTACGCCACGGATCTTTTAAACCAAGGGGTTGATTTAAGAAGCATCCAGGAGTTCTTGGGCCACCGCAATATCGTCACTACCCAGGTCTATACCCACGTGACCAACAAACGTCTTCGCGATATTCATAGGCAATATCATAGTGGTAAAAACCTAAAAGAGTAAATGTCGCACAATATTAAAGGTGCGCCGTAGTATTGACAAGGCTCTTTTGGAATGCTATACTGTTCTTATAAATAATGAGTGACTTTACAGCGTTAAGCCGGTCAAGTTTCTCACCTCCCGATAGCAATATCGGGATTACTGGTTTTATTGGCTCTCTACCCAAAGATTTAGACATCGAAATCGTCTCGGAAATCGAACACTGCCACAACTTATGGCAAGAACTCGCCAACGCCAAGACTCTTTTCGATACCTGGGAATTCAGGTACGCCTTCTATTTGGGCTACCATTATAGGCCCTATTTCATCTTATTGAAAAACCAGAGGGAAAACCTGGCGTTGTTACCTTTGTGGTACGACGAAGATGAAAAACAATACACGTGGTTTGGCAGTGATTGGCAGGAAGAAGTCAGATTTTTCAGTAAAGATCCTAAATATATTCCTGTTTTGCTTTCGGTCGCCCCCTTTCCCCTATTACTTAACGCGATCTCTCCAAAATCAGCTTTCCTTTTAGGTAAAACTGTCGCTTTTGAACCCGACGCGGCTAAATATGTTTTGCAGCTTGAAAAATTCTCAAATCATGAAGATTATCTGGCTACCTTAAAAAAGAACGAACGCCATAGTATGAGAAAAGACAGACGCAGAATCGAAAGGCAAGCCCCCGAAATTATCTTTGATAACTTCGCCGACTTTGACAGTTTGGTGGAAATATCCAAAAAAAGGATAACCGAGAAAGGCAGGGTACCCGACTGGCACGACCCCAGGAGAATCGAAACGTTCAAGCAGGTTATCAACCTTGGCGGCAGGTCTTACCAAAACCGCATAATCACCGTTAAAATCAACGGCAAAATCGCGGGCGTGGATTTGATTTGCCTATTCGGCAATACTTATTTCACTGTCAAATGCGGCTACAACGTAGCCGAGTTCCCAGGCATCGGCAACTACTTCAATTTAATTGAAATCGACGACGCCATTAAATTGGGTTTTAAAAAAATCGACTTTCTCCAGAACAACTACACCTGGAAAAGCCGCTGGTTTGAAGCGGTCCCCCTCTTCAAATACATTAAATCCTAGATTGACTGAGGCCCGGCCTCCCTCAAAATTTGAGGGAGGCCGGGCCTCGAACATAGATGTCTTTAGATTTCAAAATCATCAAAGATCTCTCCCAGGCGAAAGCAATCTGGCAGCAGCTTTCGCCCCAGAAAACCCTATGGGATGATTGGGATTTCCGCTATTGTTTCTACAAATATTATAATTGGGAGCTGTTTTTCTATACCGGTTATCTTGACGGCCAAATCGTCGGTGTCTTGCCGCTCCAATACAATCCCGAGAAAAAATTTCTGGAGTTTTTTGGCGGCAATTACATGGAAGAAAACAAAATTCTGGTTAAAAAAGACTGCCAGCAGTTTATTCCCGATTTTTACAAACAGGTTGATAAAGAAGCGGAGCTTGATGATATTTCAGGCCAAGATGCTCTTACTCAAAGTTTGCCCTTGCATGAGTATAAATATATTTATAATTTATCAGGGATAACTAGTCTTGAAGAGTTTATAGATAAATATTTCGACTCGGACAGCCGAAAAAAGAAAAGGCGGCTGCTTAAAGAAGAGGTGGAAATCATTTACAATAATTTCAATGATTTTAATTTGATGATTGATTTAAATCTTAAAAACTTCGGCGAAAAATCGTCTTTTCATTTTCCTTTCCGAAAAGAAATCTTCCGCGACTTGCTTAAATTGAACTATGAACCGATTCTATTAACCTCAATCATTAACGGCAAAAAAGAAGCGGTATCGTTCGCTCTTAAGTATAAAGATAAGTTTATTTCGCTTAATTCGGGTGTTAATAGCGCGTCTTTCCCTTGGCTGGAAAAGTATCTCATTCTAAAAAAGGTGGCCAAGGCCATCGAGTTAAAATGCCGAATTTTTGACGCTTGCGTGGGCGATTGCGGCTGGAAAGAAAATTGGCATTTGGAAAAAATTCCTCAGTTTAAATATCGTACCTAAGCTTAAAACTCCGGGAAATTTGCTCAAATACGTCCTGATAATCTGCCCAGGAGCTCTGGAAAGTATTGAAAGAGATGGCATAAATAATATCATTGCCACCCTGGACGAAGACTAACAAAGTTTTAAAGTCAGCTTCTTCCTGGCGGCTTGAGCATTCAATGAAAATAGCTTGAACGCCATTAATTATTTTTTGCTCTTCCCGGATAAAATTGATGCCGGGAACGCTTTGGATCAAAGAGACCTTCATGCTCTCAACGTATTTCTCCAAAGTGTCCAAACTGCTGTATCTGCTTAAATCGTCGCTCTTGATAGAGAGATTGGTCCGGAAATCAAGTTTTTGAAAATTACCGCCGGAAATATCCTCTTGGGCGTCGAAAGCCAAAAGTAGAAAGTTCGCATTGGCGCTCGTTGCTTCCTGCCAGCCGGGCGGCAAGGTTATTTCAAACTCATCTTTCAAAAGCCTGGTTTCTTTTAGGATTTCTTCTCTGTCAGTTGGTGATTCTCCAATTACAGGAAGTTCTTTTTTAATTTCGGATTTATTCAAATTTTGATAAAGCAAAACCCCCGCCGCGCTCAAGACGAATAGCACAGTTACAGTAATCGCCACGATAAAGATTTTAATTTTCATATTTGTTTTTAACTAAAGCGCTGATATATTTTTTAACCTCTAATTGCTCTTCAATACTATTCTCAAGCTCAAGAGCAGTCAAGGGAGAAAAATAGCTTGACGGATATCGCTTGAGATAATCGAGTTCTGATAGCTTTTTCAAGAAATGCGGCCTCTGATTGTCAATATTACCTAGTTCTCTATCCAAACAAGCGAAATCCTTAGCCGGACCGATGTGATTACAGCCGCAAGGATATTTTTTAATAACCTTAATATTATGTTCATAAACTTTTCGGCGGAATAATCGGTCGTTTTCTAGGTGGGAAAAATCAAGGCAAATTCCCCCGAATTCTTTTATTTCTTCTTCATCGAAGGGCTCGTACGTGTTTTCGATATAAATTATTTTCCGATATGGGCCGCAATCTTGGAGCGACGGATATTCTCTCTTAGTATGAATATTAAAGGCCTCTGTTTTATAAACCCTGACTAAATAATCGATCTCCTCTAAACTTATATCGCTTCTTAAGTGGACAAAAGGAATTCTTTTAACATCCGTTTCTTTAAGCAGCGAAAAAAATTCCTTTCTTGCCTCTCGGTTCAAACACGTTGGGAAAACCGCAACTTCTTTGAGTTTGAATTTCTTGACCTCAGCGATCTTATCGCGCCATTTGCCCGGAGTTATCGTAGTGATGGTTGGCAAAATTTTCATATCATTTGCCGTGCCGGCGCTGGCGTTTAGTAAAATCTTCCAAAGCCTCGTCTAAATCTTTTTCCGTAAAATCGGGCCAGTATTTATCTGAAAAATATAATTCGGCGTAGGCCGCCTGCCAAATTAAAAAATTAGAAAGGCGCTGTTCCTTGCCTGTTCTAATAAGTAAATCCAAGTCGGACGTCCAAAGATTTTGGGCAATCACCTCTTCAGTGATTTTTTCCGGCGGAATTTTCTTTTTAATAATGTTTTTCATCACTTCGGCGATTTCCGCTCTGCCGCCGTAACTCAAAGCGATATTAAACGTCATATCTTGATTAGTCTTGGTCGATTCCTCCATTTCCTCTAAAGAGGAAACAAGCCCTTTGGGTAATTTTTGTTTATCGCCGATGATTTTCACCTTGATGCTGTTTTCAACCAACTTTTTCGTATCGCGACTTAGCGCTTTTTTGCATAAATTCATCAAAAAACCGACTTCTCGCTGGGGCCGCTGCCAGTTTTCGGTGGAAAAGGCGAAAACAGTCAGGTTTTTGATGCCAATATTTTGGCAATGCCTGACGATTTTCTTCAGCGTTTCCATGCCTTTAACGTGGCCCTTAAAAACTGGCAGCCCTTTTGTTCGGGCCCAACGCCGGTTGCCGTCCATAATAATACCCAGGTGGTGTGGAATTTTGCTCATTTTTCTTTTAACTGTTCCGCTAAACTTGAAAGGAATTCTTTTTCTTTTTGAGGAAAAACTTTTTCTTCTTTCAATCTTTTTTGGGCGACAGCGATTAACTTTTCCTGCATTTTTTGGTACTTTCGCCTGCTGAAGCCGAACACCTTATCAATGTCGCCGTCCTGCAGATCGTCCCTTATCTGGAACGCTATTCCTAGCGGCAACCCGAACTCTTCTATTTTTTCAAGAAAGCCCTTACCAGCTCCAGCCAGTATCGCGCCGATCTGCAAAGGGGCAACAATAGTGTAAAAAGCGGTCTTCCTTTTGTACATTGTTAAAACTTCGCTAGCGCTTGCCTTTTTACCAGATTTTATCTTCTTTCTCAAGAACAAATCCAGCATCTGCCCATAGCCCGTGGAGTAAAGAGTTTCGTTTAATTTCGCCAACGCTAAAACTTTGTTTTTCGCGGGGAATGGAGCGTAGCTCAATATCTCGTAACCTATGGCTGAAGCCATGTCCCCAATGACGATGGCCATATCGGAACCGTGAAGAACGTGCAAAGTTTTTTCGCCCCGACGCATTTTATCTTTATCGATAATGTCGTCATGAATCAGCAAATAATTATGAATCAACTCGATAAAAATAGACGTTTTAAAAATCGCTTTTTTGTTTTTGCCTCCGGCTAGGTAATAACCGTAATTTACTAGAATCGCCCTGATTCTTTTTGCTTTTCTTAAGGAGTATTCGCGAAGCCAATTCAAAACCTCCTTTTCAAGGACTGCCGTAGCTTCCTTGATTTTTCGGTTAAAAAATCTTGCTATTTCTTTATCTATTTCTTTTTGTATGCCTGATAAGGCCTGAAAAAATTGCATCGCTTTCTATTTTAACATTGTTTGGCAACAACCAGTATAGCTTAAACCCCAGAAAATAAATTATTTTAGTAGATGCTTTCAGAATTACAATTTTAAAGCTGAAATATCTTTCAAGCTCCCGACGGTATTTCGAAAAATCTGGAAAAGAATTAAGTAAGAGATCAGCCGCGATCAGCCCCCAAATCACTCCCCCGCCCGACCAGGGTTTCGTTAACCCGGCGGCATCGCCGCAAAGAGTGATGGAGTTGTTTTGAGGAATAATCAATCCTTGCGGAATTAAAGCCGAAGCTGTTTTTGCGATTAGAATATTATTTTTCGTTAAAAATTCGTCAAAAAGGGGCCGCGCATCTTTAAGATCAGACATAATGCCGTATTCCGTCTCCTCCCCCCTGGGAATACGCCAAATAAAACCATTTTTCACCGCCCAAGTTTCAACCTGATTTGAGGTATCTGGGTGGGCGACAAATCCCTGAATTCCCAATCGTAAATCCGGGTCTTTCAGGCCTAAACTTTTTCGGGTAGCGGAATTAGCGCCATCGCAGCCAACCACCCGATCAAAATTAGTAAAATCGTTGATCGCTAAGCTCTGACTCAATCTTATTTCGGCGCCGGCTTTTTGGGCTAGGCCAGCCACTAACTTATCTAATGCGGCATGACTCATGACTAAAAAATGTTTGGAAAACTTAACCCTTATGGTCTTTTTAGGGAAATGAATTAGAGTCGACTCAATGCGATTTTGAACCAGAATTTGGCTTTGGAGGATAAAATCCAAAATCCTTTCGGAAAAAAGGCCGGAGCAGGCCTCTTTGCCGATTTTATCTTTTTTCTCAAAAACGGTTACTTTATGACCTCGCTCTGAAAGTTTCCAAGCAAGATAAAGACCGTTGATTCCCGCTCCGATAATAGCCACTTTCAATTTTAATTGGTTCTTTTCCATAATTTTTAGCGATAATATAGCCCGTGGCGAAAGAAAGTAGAGAGATAAGAATAACGCCGATAACTAAGATGATATCGGCTTGGTGCTTCTTTACAAATTGGATAAACTTTGCTAACATATTTTTATATGGCAACAACTAAGGCGACTGGCGTATCAAGATTGGGCCGAGATTCTCAGCCAAAATATCTGGGAATAAAATTACAGGCGGGACAAATTGCCCTTCCGGGCCAAGTCATCGTACGGCAGCGCGGCACTAAAATCATCGCGGGTAAGAATGTCAGGCGGGGAGGCGACGATACTCTCTATGCCGCTGTTAAGGGCGTAGTTAAGTTTTCCACGAATAAAAAACAAAGATTTGATAATTCAAAGCGCCTCGTTAAGATAGTTTCCCTCGAGACCTTGAAGCCGCTTTGATAAATTCCCGGAATAAGGGGTGAGGCTTGGTTGGGCGCGACTTAAACTCGGGGTGAAACTGCGTGCCCAAAAAGAAGGGATGCTCCTTAAGTTCGGCGATTTCAACTAAATCTCTCTCGGGATTTAAGCCCGACATCACCATGCCCCGCTTCTCTAAAGCGCTCCTAAACGCGTTATTGACCTCGTAGCGGTGCCGATGGCGCTCTAGGATACTTGAAGCCCCATAAGCCTTAAAAGCCAGGGTATTGGGCTTGATACGACACTGATACTCACCCAGCCTCATGGTGCCGCCGTACTTCTTTTCTTTTAAAAGCACATCCTGGTCGGGCATCACATCAATGACGTTTTCCTTGCCATTGGGCGCAAATTCAGCGGAATTAGCCTTTCTCAACCCACAGACATGGCGAGCGAATTCAATAACGGCTAATTGCATGCCCAAGCAGAGTCCGAAGTAGGGAATTTTATTTTTCCGGCAGAATTCAATCGCCTTGATCTTACCCTCAATGCCTCGGGAGCCGAATCCGCCCGGCACGATAATACCATCATAATCTTTTAATTCTTTCAATAAACGGGGATTTTTTTCATATACTTCCGATGACAACCAGTGAATCTCGGGCTTTCTTTTATTAAACCAGCAAGCGTGCTTGACCGCCTCAATCACTGAAATATAAGAATCGGTCAGAGTAAATTTACCGGTTTCAAAATACTTACCGACGATACCGATTTTAACCGAATTTTTCACGGTTTTAATTGTCTTGGATAATTTTTTCCAGTCTCTTAGATCGCCTTTGTGCTTGGCCCGCAAGCCGAATTTTTTTAAGATTCTGTCTCCCATGCTGTCTTTCTCAAAATTAAGAGGAACCTCGTAAATCGATTTGACATCCGGGGCGGAAATAACGTCTTCTTTGGCGACGCTGCAGAAAACGGAAATCTTCTTTTTTCGGGGCAAATCCAAAGGCACCACCGACCTCGCTAAAATCATATCGGGCTGGATGCCGGCCATATTAAGCCATCGTACCGCCTGCTGGGTGGGTTTTGTTTTCATTTCGCCGATAATGCCCGGAATGGGCAGATAAGTAATCAAAACGAAAAGAACGTTTTGGGGCGAATTCAGGCGCATCATTCTGGCCGCTTCCAAAAATAAACTGTTTTGATATTCTCCGACCGTGCCGCCGATCTCGATTAAAACAAAATCGGCTCGAGTTAACCTCGCCGCTTTTTTAATCCGGGCGATCACTTCTTCCGGAATATGAGGCACCACTTCCACGCATTTGCCGCCGTATTCCAGGTTCCTTTCCCGGCGAATGACGGCTTCGTAAACGCGTCCAGTGGTAATATAATTATTGGTGCTTAAATTTTCGTCGATGAACCTTTCGTAGTTGCCCACGTCCTGGTCGCATTCCGTGCCGTCAGCGGTCACAAAAACCTCGCCGTGCTCGATAGGATTCATCGTGCCCGCGTCAACGTTGACATACGGGTCGATCTTAACAGCTGTCACCCGAAAACCCTTGCTTTGCAGGATTTTTCCGATGCTAGCTGTCGCCACCCCTTTGCCGATGCCCGACATCACGCCGCCCGCAACAAAAATATAGCGCGCCATTTGTATTGAATCTTACTCTGTTTTTTCTTCGACGATAATTAATTTTATTTCAGCCTCTAAATTGTGACCCAGCTGAATTTTAATCGGAAACTCACCCAGCTCCTTGATTGGATCTTTTAAAACAATTTGGGTCTTTTTAATTTCAAACCCCTGCTCTTTAAGTTTTTCGGTAATCTTTTGAGCAGTAACCGCTTCAAAAAGCTGCTCCTTTTCCCCGATCTTCATGGGTAAAATTATTTCAAGCCCGTCCAGAGATGAAGCAATCCCTTGCACTTTCTTTAATTCTTCTTCAGATTTTTGTCTTATGGCCTCTTTTTGAACCTCAAGCCATTTCAGATTTTCTTCCGTGGCTGGCTTCACTAAATTCTTAGGCAATAAAAAATTCCTGGCATGGCCATCGGCGACGTGCTTAAGATCGTATTTTTTACCGAGCTTTTCAATGTCTTGCAAAAGAATAACTTTCATAATACTTTTTTATCTTATAGTATTTGTTTAATTATTTCAAGAGCTTTATTAAATTGCGGGTCTTTCCCTCCGTCAATGTCCTTTTCGGTCAACTCGATTTCAAAATCTGGCTTTAATCCCTCCTTATCAATCAGGGTTCCTTTGGGAGTCAGCCATTTAGCCACCGTTACTTTTAATGAACCTTTTTCAAGCTCCTTTACGGTTTGCACCGAACCTTTGCCGAAAGATTGAATGCCTATAAGTTGGACACCCCGATTATCTCTCAAGGCGCCAGCCAGAATTTCCGAAGCAGAAGCCGATCCCTTGTTGATTAAAACAACCAGGGGATAAGAACTCAACTGCCCTGAGCCATCGGTGCGATATTCCTGATTTTCGGCAGTGCCGCCGAAGTCTTCAATCGTCACGAGCTCCCCCTTCTTCAAAAACCATCCGGCGATATCTTGAGATACTTCAAGATAGCCTCCAGGATCATCCCTTAAATCCAGAACTATGCCTTTGGCTGAACTTGCCAGAATTTCCGCGGCCGCTTTATTGAAAGCAGCGGTCGCTGTTTCGGAAAACTGATAAAGGTTAATATGGGCAATATTACCTTCTTTCATTGTCCATTTTACGGAAGGCACCTCAATTACGTCTCTGGTAATCTCAAATTCTTTAGATTGTGACCAGCCTTCGCGAAAAACTACTAAAGCAACCTTGGTGCCCTTCTCTCCCCTAATCAATTTGACCGCTTCGTCGGTAGTTAAATCCGCGGTAAAAGTATCGTCAATTTTAATGATTTTATCACCCGACCTTAATCCTGCTCGCTGCGCCGGCGTTCCCTCTAAGGGAGCGATCACGGTTAGATCGCCGTTTCTTATGCCAATTTCCATCCCTACCCCCGAAAACTCACCCGAAACATCTTCTTTAAACAATTTGGCGTCTTCAGGCGGCAGATAAACGGTATAAGGATCTTTCAAGGCGTTAACCATGCCTGTTACTGCGCCAAAAAGCATTTTCTGGTAATCCATTTTTGATTGATCAACGAAGTTTTCTTCCAGCGTCCGCCAGGCCTCCCAGAAAAGAGAAAAGTCCAACCCCTGAGGCTTGCCGAGCTCTGCATTAATTATGCCCTCAGGCGGTAAAGCCGGTTTTTGAGATGTCCCAAAATAAAAACCGGCGGAAAAGACGGCCGAAATAATAATTAATAAAAAAAATGCAACTAGTCCCTTTTTTGCCATATTGGCCTATTATATCAGATTTAATTTTTATGTAAAAACCTTGATATTAAAAAAATAATCGATAAGAATCCTAAAGCGGCAAAAAGATAGGCCACTGCCATATTCCCCTCTTCAACCGCCATTTTGACGGCGCCAACCACCGAAGCCAAGTGGCTGCCGACTGGCTTCCATTCGTTGCGGTTCGGGTTTAAAAAAACGATTTTGACTTCTGTTTTATCGGGAATCAAATCGCCGTCAGTGTCGATTTTTAGGGAATTTGTGCCCAAGGCTATCTCTTCTTTGTCGGCCAAACCATCGTTGTCTGTATCGGGACTCAAGGGATTAATGCCTAAAGCTATTTCTTCTTTGTCGGTCACGCCATCGTTGTCTGTATCGGGACTTAAAGGATTAGTACCCAAAGCTATCTCTTTTTTGTCGGTCACGCCATCATTGTCCGTATCTGAATTTAAAGAATCTGTGCCTAAAATTATTTCTTCTTTGTCGGTCACGCCATCGTTATCACTGTCCGCATCAACAAAATAATTCTCCCGGAGAACTTCGTTATTGGAAGAATCTTCATCTAGAGGCCGCGTGCCGATAATTTCGGCGCCGACGGCGAAACTACCCTTTTCAAAAACCCAGTCGATAAAAACATCGTCGTAAGTGCCAACCTTGACCGAAATCGGCTGCGGCTCGCCGATGGCCTTACCGCCGACTGCAAAAACAACGAAACCAGAAACATCCTCATCTCCCACATTAAAAACCCGGCCAAAAATACGTATCTTTTCTCCGGCTAAGGCTGTTTCTTTGGAAAAAGTGATATCCGACGCCGTCAACGACAAATCCGCTTTTGCCCGGACATCTCCGCTCAAGACAAAAAACATCAGCACCAGCATCGCAAAAAATAACACCGAACGATTCATTATCTTATTCTAACACTTCGATAAACTCAGTGTAAACAAAAACGCCCTAAGCGCTGATGCGCCGGGGCGGATTTGTTTTAATACCACAACCAACTATTTGATCTGATAGATTAAACTGACGGTCACCGATATCTTATTTTCGCCGGGTTGGATGTCGGGAGTTGCTCCGCCTCCTATCCCCAGGGCTTCTTTCGACGTGGGGACGTAATAAGGCATGGGATAATCTCCGCTCTCGCTGAAACTGATAATTTTGACCAAACTAATGCCTAATTTCTCCGCCAAATTTTTTGCCTTTGTTTTTGCTTCTTCAATAGCTTTGTTTCTTGCCTCTTCCTTTAAAGCGTCCTCGTTATCAATGGTAAACTGCAAACTGCCTACTTCATTGGTGCCTGCCCTCGTAGCTCCCTGGATAATGCTGCCGATTTGGGCCAGATCTCTTATTTTAACCTGCAAGGACTGGCTAACTTCATAGCCGACCAGCGTTCTATTGCGCCACTCCTTATCCCATTCGTAACGAGGCGAGATATTGAAGTTAGTGGTCTTTAAATCTTTATCCTCGACTCCCTGGCTTTTGACGACTGCTATCACGGCGTTCATTTTGGCGGCATTATCTTGTATAGCTAAGTCTACCGTTTTTGCTTCGCTAACTACCGAGAAAGTAGTAAAAGCCAAATCGGGTTTCGCATAAACATCGTTGGTCGCCGAAACCGTAATAGTATTTTCGCTCTTATCCAATTTATTATTAATATCCGTCCCCAGCCAAACAGTTAAAAAGCCCGAGAGAACGACAAGCGCGATTATTAAAACAGTATTACATTTAATCATGGTGTTATTTTATTATATTAAAAGCAAACGGGGCTGGCAAGTATAAAACTTACCAGCCCCTTGGCTCAGATGATTCGACGACGACCATTCATGTTCGACGCGAAGCCCTTGCCCGTGAGACGACGAGGATTAACGCCGACTCCCACAAAAATCATCCCCCGGGGTTTGGTCTTGTTCGACTGACACGACATACATCTTTTGGCCGTAGGAATCGCCTCTAGCCGGCCCGGCAAAATTAATGTGTGGCAATCGATACAAATTCCATATGTCCCGTCTTCGCATCTGGCAAGAGCTGCTTCGATATCCCTAAACTGCGTTTGGCAACCGCCCATTTCGGCATCATGATGAACGACAACCTGAGAACGGTCTGTTTTTTCAGCGCCGTTGAGCTCTTCAATATAAATTCGGTTGCCGTTGCGCCTGATCCTCGCCGTCACCGCCTCCTTTCGAGCAGAGAGTATCCTCTTGAAACGATCAATCGTCTTTTGGTCGTAACCCGCTACCTGGTCCATATCGTTCCTTCTCCTAACTTACTTTTGATAACATGCTCTTATTTAATTCAAAAAGTGCTTAACTTATATTTTACCTCCTTCTTTCTTAAAACTATTTTATATTCTTATTATACTCTAAATAAACACTGCTGTCAAGTCGGTTTCCAGAATTTCTTCATAAGAATGTTTCAGCAGGCTCGGCAACTTCTTTTCAATTTTATCGTAATCACTCCCGCCGGCTGAAATCTTGGTGGTTTTGTCGTATTTGAGATTTTTGCTTTCCCTGATTACCATACAAAGACAAATCCTTCCCTTTCTTTATTGTGAACCTTCGAGCTGGCTTGTCAACTCATATCGAAAAATGCCTCCAGCGTTAATCGCCAGAGGCATCTTAGTCAAGAGGTTTGTTGTCTTAAAGTTTTTAATTCCTCTTCCAAACTTTCTACTGCAGCTTTAAGTTCATGGAACATGATTCCAAGTCTCTCAGCGTGGGGCAGATAGTAGGTTCTTGTTTCTTTGGCCTTACGAACAATCTTTTCCGGCGACGAATTCCACAAAGTAACAAGATTGTGAAACCTGTCTGGAGCTTTTACCTCCCAGACTGATCGAGGAGCAATCGCCAGATAGTTATAATATATTTGCAATAATTGCGCCTTAGATAAACCTGGAAAATCTTTAATCGTAGGCTTTGAAAGATATGCCAGATTGCAAGCGACCTCTTCTCCAAATTCGATCCTAACCCGCTCAATCGTCCAGGAAGTATCTTCTACGATATCATGGAGAAGACAAGTAGCGTTTTTAACAGGATCTCTTATCCTTAGATATTCAAATTGAATAAGGCAAGTCGCCCTTAAATGAGTAATGACATCATCGCCTGTTTCTCTTTTCATCTCTTGAACAGCTATCTGGCTGGCATAATAGGCCCTCTCTATCACCCGATAGTCAGAAGAGAGTCTAGGAAAATGCATGGCAATCCTGCGAAGGAACGCCTTTTCATCTCCTGCTTCTTCCAAAAATGGCATCTGCCCCAAGACCGCTTCCAAGAACTTTGTTTTTTTCAACGTACTAACCTCCTTTCAAATTATATCCCACATTACCATCTCCCATTAAAAAAACAAGCACCGTTACTTCTTGAACGGGGTAACCGCGATCATTAATCTCAAAATCAAGTCTTTGGGCTATTTTTGTCAGAACGAAAGCGGCAGTCCTTACGAACTGCCGCTTGATGAAAGTGCAAACGAACCACATTTCTCGGCCATAAACTTAAAGAACGATTCCGGAGCATTATCAACATCATTGCTTCGATTAAATTCCCGGCGACGAGCGTAATCAAGCTGAAGCTTCAAGCAAGATAAATAATCCTGGCAGTCCAAACAACATTTCACTTCTTCGGCCATTCGAATCCTCCTTAATTATATTTCGGCGTCCAGCTCTTTCTTGATTTCTTCAAACTCGTTTTCCACTGCCCTCAACCTTTCTTTGCTCGCTTTGATCAAAATCGAGGCCTCTTTAACCTTATTGAGCCCTTCCTCGACGTCGATTTCCTCCTGTTTATCAAACCAGGCGGTAATTTCGGCGAGACGTTTCAGATTATCGTTCAGATTTTTACTGTCTTGTTTTTCTTTAGCCATAAGGGTTAATTTTTTTTATTTCTGATTTAATATT
>Ga0209542_10001348_pt1 | contig 57799 bp, 71 predicted proteins | sample RifCSPhighO2_01_FD_184028 | JGI IMG/M metagenome (GOLD analysis project Ga0209542, IMG submission 184028) | Soil microbial communities from Rifle, Colorado - Rifle CSP2_plank highO2_0.1 (SPAdes) (version 2) | ecosystem: Environmental > Terrestrial > Deep subsurface > Rock core/Sediment ...
CTATAAGAACATCGGTCTGCTCAAGATAGTTCTTAGAGGTTGAGTCGGGGACGAGGTCTTTGGAGGTGAGTCGCCATCCAGTGCGTGGTTTCTCTTTTTTGAAGAAGTCCTCATTTTTGTACCAATCTTGCGAATACCAGATTGGCTTGCCGTCGTGCGCTTTCTCAAATTTCTTCTTGAGATTCTCTAATGTGAGTGGTGCGGACTTCTCTCCTGAAGCAGGAGACGAAAGAGTGCCGGTGTAGAAGATGAGTTGCTGTCCGAGCTCTTTGGCGCGCTGTAGCTCTTGGGACGAAAATGGAATGGGTGGTACGCGATCTAGTTTGAGTCCGAAAACTTTCTCAGCGTCTTTCGGACCGAGTATTGATTCTTTGCCGAGAATTCTTTCTGCGTCAGCGAGTGAGAGTTCAAGACCCTCTTTAGCTTCGCCAGACGAAACTCCGAGCTCCTGTTCCAGAGTAGAAATCTTAACAGCAAGTTTGTCTTCAAATTCAGCAACTTTTGCCCATGTTTCTGTTGCTCCTTCCTGCTCTGATTGCTCGGCTTCGCTGAGTGGTCTGCGCCTCGTGTCGGTTTGTGGCTCATAGGCATTTAACGTAAGCAGTTCTCGTACCGCCTGACGATCGGCCTCGTCTTTGTACATACCAACAATGAGATGCTCGAACGCTTCGTTCCAGACCTGATTCACGTCTCCCCGATAGAAGCGAGACACATAATTCAGGAGCCCTTGTTCAAGACGCGGATTGAAATAGAGGCGCTGACGTTGGGTTTTCGCCATCTCGCGATCTGCACCAGTAGATTTGGCTTTGAGCTGGTCAAGCACATCAAGTGCCGCACGACGCCAGTGAGTCATGCCAGGAATGTCTTTAAGCTCATGGAAAGGAACGCCCTCGCCAAGCTTGCGGAACGCTTCAGACGGCAATTGAATATCGACTTTTTCTCCCATCATGCCCGCGAGACGTTTATCGCGCATAGGACGACTCATTTCAAGGGGAAGCTTATTAAAGGTCCAGCGGCCAAAGGTTTCGGCGGACATCTGCTCACGTCCGGTGAATTCCTGACCTTCCTCGGTGCCCGGAGGATTTTGTGCTGCGACGAGGCGGAAATTTGGGTGCACCATCACGCGTTCATTATCATTTTCGGGTAGTGATATTTCTTTCCTACCGTTCAAGATCGCGTCGATGACGGGATTCACGCGTGAGCCGACTTTGCTGCCTTGGAAATTGTATTCATCAAGAAGTGCAATGCCGCCATGGCGAATAGCAACCATAAGATTACCGTCGTACCATTTCACAACTTCTGCGTCACCCTCTTTAACTATCGTCTTGCCACCAATCACGTCTTCAATGGCCATGTCGCGTGCAAAGGACACTTTGCAGAAATTGAGGTTAAGCTCGGCGCACATCGCCGCAACTGCCGAAGTTTTGCCAATGCCCGTGCCGCCCTCAAAGAGAATCGGTTTGTTGAGCGCAATTGACGTCGCCATCTCGCGGCGCAAAAGATAATCTTCTTCGGTATAAAAATAGTTTTCTGATTCTTGGCGACCTGGCACCAGTGGCCCACCTTCGCCCTTGGGTACTTCAACTCCAAGGTACGACACCGACTCGTCCTTCTCCACAATGAACGGTTCACGTCCTGGTTTTTCTCTCTTTGCAGCTGGTTGGCGTTCAGACATACGATTTATGAAATGGAAGTGACAGCGCCAGCGTAGGTGAGGAGTTGAGGATAGCTTTTCTCAAGGGCGTCGCGGGAAATGACAATCGTGAGTGCAGAGCGCATCGGATCGAAGCTGGCGGACACAAGACCACTCTTCGAAGCGAAACTTGCCACTCCAGCCGCGTAGTTAGTCACAATTGTTTCAACGCGAGAATCGAGCTTCTCGCCCCGCTCGATATAGAGGACGCTTATACCTTTACCAAGGAGATCAAGAACGGAGGCGGCATCAGATGCTTTCATAAAGCCCGCTAGATCTTGTCGGACGCGCGCCTCGGCCTCTTCAAGTGGTATAGCGCTTTCGATTATGACCAGATTGGGAAGCCCTATAGATTGGCTTATGAGAGCAGAGGGGGCGACTGAGGTTTGAGTCATATGGTGAAGTATATCAGGGTGCGTCAGTTGCGTTCAATCACGCTGCGCAGTAACTCACCGAGGGTCAGGGCAAGCTCTTTCGCGTCGACGTTCGGAAGATTGTTTTCGTAATAGGTGGAAACGGCACTAGAGTTGATACCGATACCGATGAGTTTTTGGTCGGTATTCTCACGGATTTCGCGGATGACCGCTTTGAGTTCCCGATTGAGCTGTCCCTGACTCTTGCGCCCTGAATCCATGGCCGGTTGACCATCGGAGAGCACGATGAGGATTTTTTCTCGTGCTGTCTGATTGCCCAAGTGCTGTGATGCTTCTCGCAAGCATGCACCATCGTCGTTGTCGCCCGCGTTATTGTGGCCACTTGGGTTCTTATTCTCAACCTCAAGCAACAACTGATTCAGTTTAAGCCGCATCGACTCGTCGAGCTGTTCCTCAAAACGTTTGAATTCTAGAAGAAGGTCTTGGAAGCCATCAATCTCGAAGTGGATATTGAGATTGTTCAGCGTCTCGCTGAGCAGAACAATCGCCTTGAATGCCTCTTCGATTTTATTACCACGACTCATCGAACCCGAAAGATCAATTTGGAGAAGAACCGCGTAGTCGGTCTCTTCGCCAGATGACTCTGGCTGTTCTCGGCTCTGGGTTTTGATAAGCGGAATATCCGCAATGCGCTCTTTAATGCGAGTGCGGATATTCCAACGCCTTCCTGAGCGATAGCCAGATTCTGTCGTGGTCATCTTTCGCTTCACGAATATGTCGCGCAAATCACCAGTGAGTGCATCAATATGTGAAGCCATTTCTGTAAGCGCATCCCGATATGGATCGCCTTCGCCGCGCTCAAGCGATTCTTCCATGCGCTTTCGCATTTCACGTCGCGTATCATCAGCCGCTCGTTCCGCTTCGCTCCATGCGCGACCTCCGGATTCGAGTGTCCCCGGTTCTGGTTCGCCTTGGGGTTCTCCTGCCTTAATAAATTCACCCTCAAACTGTGCGGCGAATTCATCTGCCAACTCTTTTATCGCAGTCCGGGCCGCTTCCATAACCTCGCGCTTCTTATTCTCGGGAAGTGCGTCAAACGCGTCCTGGATTTTCTGTTTAAGTTTTTCGGACAATGCGCCGGGAGGTATGGGTTTGCCCTCACCCTTCTCTCCAAGTGCCGCTTTAACTGCATCTTTAATATCTTGGATGTCCTGCGTCGAAAGGCTTTCGCCCTGGCCTGCTTCTGGTTTCCCCTCACCTTTCATAAGGTCTTTGAGGAACTCCGGAATTTCTTGATCCTTAATATCTTGTTCGACGAGCTTCTTAAAGTCTGGCCACACTCGATCATGATTGATTTCGTATGATTTTTCCGCATACGCTTTAATGACCTCTTCACTCCTATCGGCCTCGTCTCTGGTTGGATAGCGTAGCCACGAGTCCTCTGCTGCTTTGAGAGTTTTCTCGACAACCGTACAAACATCGTCGGGCAAGTCGGGAGAAAGCTCAAAAGGTTTCCCTTGCGATTGTTTAAACCACTGTTTGATGTATTCAAATCCCGCTTGCATGAAGCGCGGCTGTCGTCCGAGCTTCTCGCCTGCCTTTTCTTTCATGCGCTTCTCTGATTCGAGATCGTGTTCGTATGCCGTTTTCTGTAATTTGCGATACGGCGGGTACGCTTCGGAGACAAAGTTTTCCATGCGAGGGTCTTCTATCGCGTTCATCATTGAAGAAAACCCTGGCTGTTCCCACACATCTTTCGGAATGAAGTCGGTGCGTGATACGCGCCGATGCCCGCCTTCGTGCGCCATCGTCTGACGACACCAATCGAGTGGTTTCTCTAATAAATCTTTCGGGTCAACACGGACGTGGTTAATCGCAAAGTTCCAGTGCCAACCTTCGCCTGGGGTATTCAGCTCCACCTTCATCTCGAAGTCCTTGCCGATGTGGTTCGGGATGAGGGATAGCATTCGCATGCGCTCACGGATAAGTTTTTGCTCCTCAGGAGAAAATTGAGCGAGGATCTGTTCCTGACCTTCGCCTGCCATCTGCTTACCCTCGAGGTCGTTTGGTTTCGAGGGTTTTGCGGCAGCGAAGCTTTCGTGGCGGCTCATGAGGGGAAGTATGACATAAAACTGGTTCAGAAACGAAACATCTTTATTGTTACAATAGTGTTCACATGTTTCCATTACACGATTCAATAACCGATACTCTTCGCGAAGAATTTCGTGAGTACGATGACTTGACCGCTGCGCTTCTCGCGCGGCGCGGAGTTCTGACAAAAAGTGATGCCGAAAAATTTCTTAATCCTTCCTACGATTTACATCTCCACGACCCATTCTTGATGACTGATATGCCGCTGGCCGCAAAGCGGCTCGGGACGGCAATTCTTTCAGGAGAAAGAATTGCCGTCTGGAGTGATTACGACTGCGACGGCATACCGGGCGCCGTTCTTATGCACGATTTCTTAAAAAAAGCCGGAGCGAATTTTGAAAATTATATTCCGCATCGCCACGACGAAGGTTATGGAATGAATGTTGACGGTATTGAGAAGCTCGCGAAAGGCGGTGTGAAACTGATAGTAACAGTTGATTCTGGAATTACAGACATTGAGCCCGTCGCGCGCGCGAACGAGCTTGGCATGGAAGTTATCGTTACGGACCACCATCTGCCGGGAGAGGAGTTGCCGGACGCATTCGCAATTTTAAATCCTAACGCCAGAGCAGATGAGACATACCCGTTTAAAAGTCTTTGCGGTTCGGGCGTAGCATGGAAATTAGTTTGTGCCACCTTGGCGGTCGCACCTGATTTGCGCCAGCCTTCGCCAAGGCTACGGCCGGCAGCCGAGCGGATACCGCTCGGCTGGGAGAAATGGCTTCTAGACATGGTGGGGCTCGCGACCATCGCCGATATGGTCCCGCTCGTAGACGAGAACCGCGTGCTCGCCACCTACGGACTAATGGTGATGAGAAAATCCCCAAGAATTGGGCTACAAAAATTGTGCCGAGGGATGCGCGTAGAACAGCGTGCGGTTACTGAAGAAGATGTTGGCTTCATGCTCGCTCCGCGCGTCAACGCCGCGAGCCGAATGGGTGACGCGCGCGACGCGTTTCATTTGTTTACAACTACCAACGAAGACGAAGCAGACATTCTTGCGAAAAAACTAGAAAAAGCGAACAGAAGTAGAAAAGCGGAAGCGGGCGCGATTACCAGAGCAGCACACACGAGAATCAAAGAGCGTGGTGATATGCGCAGTGTTATTGCGCTCGGAGACCCCGAGTGGCGACCGTCATTGCTCGGCCTTGTTGCCGGAAACATTGCCGACGAATTTGAGCGGCCCGTATTTCTCTGGGGGAGAGAGGGGAATGAGAGCTTGAAGGGCTCGTTTAGAAGCGGGGGTTCAACGCAGGTTATGGAACTTATCCGCACGACTGAAAATGTGTTCGCACAGTTCGGAGGACATTCCGCCGCGGGCGGTTTCACTCTGATTGATACCGAAGTATTTTTTCTTGAAGACAGACTTGTTGAGGCGCATGCGAAACTGGTGGGTGAAAAAATAGAAGACGATCTCTCGCAACACGCAGATGCGATTCTTACTCCAGAAGAAATAAATAAATCGTATTTAATGAAAGTAGAGAAGCTTGCCCCTTTTGGCATAGGCAACCCCAAACCGGTATTCCTTCTGCGTGACATCTCGGTGCGAGAGATTTCACATTTTGGAAAAGGCGAGGAGCATCTGAAAATAAAAATAGATGTAAATGGTGGAAAAGAAAGTATTGATGCAGTTACTTTTTTTGTAAAAGGCGCGCTAGCGCGTACAACAAATTCACTCGCGCCAAACGCTCTGGTAAACATCCTCGCGCATATTGAACGCGACGCTTTTTCTCGTAGTAACCCCGTCCGCCTACGATTGCTTGATATGCGACTGATATGATGTATGTATGCGCTTCACAATCCATGCAGATGGCGGCTCCCGAGGTAACCCAGGACCATCCGGCGCAGGCGCGATAATACGCGATGAGTTCGGCAAAACCGTCGCGAGCGTCTCAAAATTCCTCGGGGAACGCACGAACAATTTCGCAGAATACGAGGCAGTTATTCTCGCTTTTGAAGCCTTGTCCAAGCTCGTGCCAGTGATAGAACACGACACGACGGATGTAGTGGTGACGCTGGACAGCGAGCTCGTGGTCAAACAAATGAAAAAAGAATATAAGGTTAGGCATCCAGTTATGAAAGAGCAGAAGGAGCGACTCGCGCAGGTCGCGGCGGCATTCGGCACGGTCTCTTTCGTCCATATCTCGCGCGAAGAGAACTCCGACGCCGACGCCCTCGCCAACGCCGCGATGGATCGAGGTGCATAGCCAAATATGACGACGGAATCTTTGATACCTTCAGAATCAGTTAAAGCCGCGTGGGAGAAAATTCTATCCAAATTCCCTCCACAACTTCGGCAAGAATTCAGAGTTGAACGGCCGAATCCGAATCAGGAGGATGTAGAATGGTTCGGTTCGTTCCGATTGCTTGCCCCCGACCCCGTATCTGTGCCTCTCGAACAGTTATTGAAAACAAATGAAGACAGCATTCTGCGTCATCCACCAGATGTTATTGAGGAAATAAATAGAAAATGGGAAACAACATTTGATGCAGGTCGCTCCAAAGTATACGACCAAAATCCAGATCGGGTGCGTATATATAGTTCTATGTCTGCGGAGACAACGCAACCGTCCGTAATGATTGACGGGGAAATCATGTTTGGCGTCGGAAGGTTCATAGCCGCACTTTTACGCAAAGACAACGCCTTGCGCGTCTGGGAGTTAACAAAGCATTCCAGCGACGACGCCTTCGCCAACGAAGCGGTAGATCGTGGTGCTTAATTCCAATGCACCATATTTCACGCTATAGCGTAAAAGATGGTTTAAGTTTAGGTTCGTAACTATCCACAACTTGTCGCTACCGCGACAAGTTTTTGATACCTGCAAGTGTACAAGATGATATCTTGTATGACTCATTTAGGCTACGGTGTGTGATATAGTGGACCCATGAAAAAGAGTGTTAAATCGTCAACACGGCTATCTTCACTCGTCGTTGAATTTGAGCGCGAGGAGGACGGCCGTTGGATAGCCGAGATCCCTAAACTCTCGGGCGTCATGGCTTATGGCGCGACAAAACGCGATGCACTCCAACGCGTCTACGCCGTAGCTCTTCGAACACTTGCAGACAGTGTAGAACAAGGATCGTTCTTCACTCCGGTATCTCGCATCTTCGGTTATGGAGTGGCGCGCGGCTAAAGCCTCACGGGTACTGAAAGCGATTCTCTCCATCGGCTGGAGTATTAAACGACAAAAAAGTTCACATCGGACTCTTTCAAGAGTCGGCTGGCCAGATTACACGTTCGCCTTTCACGACCGCGAAGAAATCGGTCCTCGGATGCTCACGCGTATCTCCAAACATACTGGCCTCATTCCAGACGACATATAAACTCCTTGATACGATAAGCGCATGGGCATTCTCACTACCATTGTTTCTGGGTTTGCGAGTGGGGTGTTTCTCCGCTCTCTGTTTTTTACAAGCTGGTGGCCAGTTATTTTTATACTGCTGATGACGGCAATTATTTATTTTGTTCCAAAATTACTATCAGTGTACTCGCTTGCCCCGTTAGAAAACGAGTCTCCGAGTTCTCTAATGGGGCTCGCCGCGGTGTTTTTTATTTTTGTCGCGCTCGGGATGGTGAGGGCGGCGGTTATGGATACGCCGTTACCAAAAACATTTGCAAACGATATTCGCCATCGCGTGTCGTACGAGGGCATTGTAGTAAGCGGCCCCGATGTACGCGACACCAACCAGCGCATGCAGATTCGTGTGACAAAGGCGGGAGAGTCTACGAGCGTTCTCGCCGTCACATCGCGTAATGCAGATGTCTCAGTAGGAGACAGAGTGACTGTTTCGGGCACATTATTTATCCCTGAACCGTTTGCTGACGATAATGGCAGAATATTTCGGTATGACAAATATCTAGAGCGCAACGGCGTGCGGTTCATCATGAACTACGCATACATCCGCGTTGAGTCACACGCGCCGTGGTATTCGGTGCCGGCATTCCTCGCGCGTGCCAAACACGCATTCACCAACGGAATGAATGTCGCACTGCCGGAGCCGTACGCCTCGCTCGGCAGCGGCATCGTTATCGGAGGCAAGTCGGGTCTCGGAAACGAGCTAAAAGATGCATTCACACGCTCGGGTCTTATCCATATCGTGGTACTCTCTGGCCACAATGTGATGATAGTTGCGAGCTGGGTTATTGCATTCTTCATCTTTGTTTTCGCGCGAATTGAGTCGGTCTTCGGCAAACGCATACCACGCGGTGCAAGCATCGCTGTAGGCGCGGCGGCACTTATTATATTCGTAGGCATCGCCGGATTCACGGCGACATCAATACGCGCCGCGCTAATGGCGCTCATCGCGCTCTATGCGAGGGCGACCGGTAAAACATATGTGGCCGGGCGTGCGTTATTTTTCGTAATCCTACTTATGCTCATCTGGAATCCTCTCTATCTCGTCTTTGACCCCGGCTTCGGCCTCTCGGTCGTCGCCACCGCCGGCCTTATCTGGCTTGCTCCAATTATTGAATCGCGACTCGTTCTACTCAAGAACGGGTTCTTACTAAATGTCGTGGCTACAACGCTTTCAGCACAAATTGCAGTATTGCCCCTCCTCTTGTATCAAACCGGCAACCTCTCTCTCATCGCCATTCCAGCAAACATTATCGCCGCGATTTTAGTGCCATTCGCTATGGCGTTTTCTTATCTCGCCGGATTCGGCGGCATTCTTTTCGGCTCTCTCGTTCCGATACTCTCTGTAATCGTCGGCGTGCCAGCCTATCTCACCGTTACGGCTCTTATATGGATTGCAGAAACATCTGCCGCGCTCCCGCTGGCGGCCTTCACTCTCCTACCATTCCCGTTCTGGCTCACTCTTCTCGCGTACGCGGGATTAATTTATTTCGTCTGGTCGAAACGGCTCTCAACGACAGACCAATTCAAGTTCGCGAAGAAGGCGTCAATATAATTTTTCTTTTCTGCCGGTATATAATCCACCATATAGGCGTGCTCCCAGAGGTCCAGCGCGAGCAATATCGGTAACCCAGCTAACTGACCAACCTCGTGATCGTTTACAAAAACGGTGTGCAATGTTTTACCAATCGGGTCTGCATATACAACTACCCAGCCGATACCCCTACTGCCTGCAACTTCACGAATGTGTTTCAGGAAATTTTCAGTATTTCCGTATTTCGCGCTCGCCGCCTCGAAGAGCGTACTTTTTTCTTGCAACTTACAACTTCCACCTTCCAGCTGTTCGAAATAAAGCTCATGCATCCTCATCCCGTCAAATTCAAAGGCGAAGCGCCGGCGGAGCTCGGCGATCGCGTACTTATCGCCCTCGCTGGCCTTACCCCCATAGGCTGCATAGCCCTTGAGAGTTTCCATAATCAGGTTCACATGCTTTACATAACCTTCGTAAAGCGCAAGATGCACTTTAATTTGTTTCTCTGAAATCCCTTCCAGAGTTGGTAGATTAAATTTTTTGGGTGAGTAGATCATAGATGTAAACTTACCACATGCCGTATCTGTTGCCGAGGAGTTTCTACTGGATTCTTTTTGTTGTGCTTATTTTCGCGAATGTGAGCGTATATCGCGCGATATTCGCCGAACCTATTCTTGTTGTGACTGTATTAGAAGTGGGAAATGGCGACGCCGTGCTCGTGCAGACACCAACTCACAAAACTGTTCTCATAGACACCGGCCCAGACGCGAGTATACTTCGCGCGCTCGGAAGCACTCTTCCAATGTGGCAGAGGAAAATTGATGCCGTAATCCTCACGAGCTCGGCCGCCCGCTCCGCGGGCGGCCTGCCCGCCGTTCAATCTCGCTACCGCATCTCAAAAGTTATCCGCATCGGTGATGCAACCACTCCCTACGGCACATCCTTTATCTTCGACAACTCTAATATTAAAATTCTTGCTCCCGCCACTTTTCAAATCTCCTACGGCTCCTCTGTATTCAACATCTCCTCCTCCACCCCAGCCGGCGTTTACACCTCGGATGGCAAAATAATCAATCAGGCCAAATAAAAAGCCCTGCCGAAGCAGGGCTTTTGATGTTGTACTGGCACCTAGTCCACAATCGCTGTCGTTTCTTCGGGCACATCTACGAATGTGAGTGCCTCGATTCTGTGGTGATGCAACTCAGATTCGACCTCTGACCCATCGCGTTTCCCGAAAGGACTCGTCGGTGGAGTGAGCGAGCGGAAAAATGTCCACCTGCCGTGTGTAATCGCGTCGTACCACACATCCGTAGACCTCATTCCATGTTCGACAAAATGGAACCTTCCTGTGGCGATTTGGCCGAGCGTCGTCTTTTCAGTGGCGACGCGCTTCTTCTTCCCGTCTTCACTACGGATGACATCGCCGATCTTTATCTCGAGCCAAAGAATGGGTTCTTCCGTACCGTCTGCATTGATGCGCACTGCTTTCTTGTCGTCTGGGCAGGATGAAACAGAATCAGAATTATTCAACATTGAGAAATCTCCTTGGCGTTGAGTTGCGTATATACAGCGGCAGATTGTCTTTGAGATTTAAGAGGGACAGGCAAGTTCTGTTTCGAAAGTAGCCACCCTGCTAGGATTTCATTATGAAAACAACGAGGAAGAGAAACAAAATGGCGCACTTCAGTTTTGAAGAGCGAGTGAGAATTGAAATATATCTCGGCGAAGGTCTGAGCAAGAGAAAGATCGCAAATAGGCTGTGTCGTACTCATGGAGCCGTTCAAAAAGAGATTGCTCGCAACAGCGTTCGCGGCAGATACACTGCGCTCAAGGCACAGGTGAAGTCATACCAACGAAGATGGAGGGTGCAGAAGGATGTGCTAAAGATTGCAGTCAGCTCTGTCCTGCGGAAGTATGTGGAAACACATCTGCAACAATACTGGTCGCCCGAGAGTATTAGCGGACGGCTTAAGTATGTTGATAAACATCTGCCGTATGTTGGCAAAGATGCAGTCTATGCATTCGTGGCAAGCGTGCATGGTAGGTCTCTTGAGCGGTACCTGTGGTGGAAGGGGAAGAAATACAAACTGAGCATTCCGAGAGAGGCAATACTGGGCAGAACCATGATTGATGAACGGCCAAAAAGCGTTGATACGAGGCGCTATTATGGAGATTGGGAGGGCGACTTCATCGTGAGTGGCAAGGATGGCAGCGGAGCTCTCTTGGTGCTGGTGGAGCGCAAGAGTCGCTATGTCATCATCTGGAAACTCCCTGACCGCAAGATAGCCACGGTGAATGCGGTACTCGGCCTCACATTTGGCGGCGGCCAACTAGTAATGCGGTCTTTCACCATCGACAACGACATCTCCTTCCGTATGCACGAGGAGATGAGTGAAATCATAGGAGCACCAGTGTTCTTCTGCCACCCGTATCACTCGTGGGAGAAGGGTGCGGTGGAGAAGATGAATCAACTTATCCGGAGATTCGTACCGAAGCGTTCTGACATATCGAAAGTATCAGAAGATACTATTCGGTGGATCGAAGGAATCCTCAACAATAAGCCACTTGAGTGTCTTCAGTTCAAGACTCCGGCAGAGATGTTTGCTAGAAGTGCTAAACTCAAGACATTCGTGGTGAAGAAAATGGTACAGAGTTATTATTCATTAACCGAGGCGGGGTGGATACTTTGAGGGCAGAGAGTGCGACACTGCATTCCAATGAGAGCATACCACCCAGAGGAAGTAAGTCAATGGTCTGAATTTTTAAATAGCACTGGCCTTCTTGAACGCAGTGAACGAGCTTTCATTTGGGATGTCGTCTGATGTTCAGTAGCCGATAGGTGTCGCCGATTATTTTAAAGTAAAAACGAACGATGTCTGTAACTCGCGCTTGCCACACATCAGTAGTCCCGCCGTACTTCTTGGTTCGCAAAGATGGATGACGAATATCAACAAGCAGATAGCGAATTTGTTTTCTAAATGCATGTTGAACTTCGAGAGGAAATTTTTCAAACGCACGATCAAAGTGCGCTGTTGTTAAATAGTTCATTTCTTCTGGAGATGTTTCATCAGCTCGTCCGCCGTATAAAACGGTCCCGAAACTCTCCCTTCATCTGAATCCTTTAAGCTTGCCTGCAACCACTTCGGCAGTTTTTTTGTATCCTTCCTCTGCGTGCTGACTGGGCGGGACGGATGTTCTACGAGAAAACGCACTTCGCGTACCTCGCGGAGAACTTGTGTGAGTAGTCTGTCTGTTTTATTAAGTGTCGCGGTTGCCATGCAACGATTATAACACTTCCGCCTTTTTGAGCGCGGCGAAGGCGCCGTTCTTTTTAATAGTTTTGAGTCCTTTTACCGAAACATCCACGATAATAGTCTTATTCAGTTCGGCGACATAGATGCGACGGCGTTGGAGATTGGCCTTACGGCGGACCTTGCCCGTCGGGTTATATTGCGTCGCGCGGGTGCGATTAGAGTATCGCCCGCCGATTTGTGTGCTCTTGCCCGTTATTTCACATTGTCTTGCCATAGTTATCGCATGTTAGCATAAGATTATAAACGAGCAAACATGGAAATTTTTCTCTCTCTTGTAATTCTTATTCTCTCGGTCATTGCTCACGAGGTGGCGCACGGCTACGCAGCCAATTCGCTCGGCGACCCGACCGCGCGCCTCGCTGGCCGTCTCACTCTCAATCCTCTCCCGCACATTGACCTCATGGGCTCTATCATTATTCCCGCGCTTCTTGTCTTTACCCATTCGCCGATTCTCTTCGGCTGGGCGAAGCCTGTTCCGTACAACCCGTACAATCTACGGGCGAAACGATGGGGCGAGACACTTGTCGCCATTGCGGGCAGCGCGACGAACATATTTCTCGCAATTATTTTCGGGCTTCTCGTTCGTTTCTCCTCAACGATTGGACTCGATGCTTCTTCTGTCTCACTCGCCGCGATGATTGCGTTTATCAACCTATTCCTCGGTCTATTTAATCTCATTCCGTTCCCTCCGCTTGATGGTTTCACCGCACTTCGCTCCGCGCTCCCATGGCATTTGGCTTCCAACTTACAACGCTTGGAACACCAGGTTCGCGGGGCGGGTGTACTCTCGCTCATTCTCTTCCTCATTGTCTTTTCATACATCTTCGCCGCGCCATTCTATAATCTAGTCCTCTGGCTCTTCAAACTCATCACCGGTAGTGGGTTATAATAGAGAGGATGGAGTACCAAGTTCCTCAATTTATAGAGGTGGAGGACAAGATTGTCGGGCCTCTGACCTTGAAACAATTTATTTATATCGCTGGCGCAGTTGGCCTCTGCGTTGTTTTCTTTGCATATTTGCCAATAATTTTCGCATTTATTCTCGCGGCCCCCGTAGTGGGTCTCGCCGCGGCGCTGGCTTTCTATAAAGTGAATGGAAAGTCTTTTATAGAAATCCTGGAGGCCGGCTTCAACTATTACATCGGGGCGAAATTGTTCCTCTGGAAGCATAAAGACCAAAGTGTGAAAGAGCAAAGCGCTACGGCCGCCGCAGCGGCGGCCGCCGAAACGGTTTTGCATCCTTTACCCGGGACTCCCAAGCTCACCCGGGGCAAGCTCTCGGAGCTCGCGTGGTCACTGGATGTAAAGCCCATAGGCGGGAATCCCGCCGACCTTGAATCATAATATGGCAACGAAACCAGCAGGAGCAACGCAACAATTCGTCCCGGTCAAGGAGATCCGAAACGGGACGATTATTCTCAAGGATGGAGGGTACCGAGGCGTCCTCATATGTTCTTCAATCAACTTTGGGTTGAAATCTGCTGACGAACAACACGCTATTACTCTTGGTTTTCAGAACTTCCTCAACACGCTTGATTTCTCAATTCAGATTGTCATCAATTCTCGCAAGATGGACCTGCGCCCATATCTCGCTCTTCTTGAGAAGAAGGCGCCGGAACAAAAAACCGAGCTCATGCGAATTCAGCTACATGAATATATAGAATTCATCCGCTCTTTCACTGACCGAGCGAACATTATGACGAAATCGTTCTACATCGTCGTGCCGTATTCGCCCCATGTCTCTGTCGCGAGCTCCGTCGGTTTCTTCCGACGAGAAAGTGTGACGGCGAAAAGTGTCGCCGCGGAAACTTCATTTGAAGAAGACCACGCACAGCTAGAGCAGAGGCTCTCCCTCGTCGCCGGAGGGCTCTCGGGTACAGGGGTTCGCGCTGTTCCTCTCGGCACAGAGGAGGTTATAGAGCTTCTCTACCGCTCGTTTAATCCTGGGGAGCTGGAAAATCCTATCCGCCTAGACAACTAATATGTCATTACTTGATTTTCTAAATCGTAAGAAAGAGGAGCCGCCGATGGTAGTGCCGGTCTTGCCTAAAGATATCTACAAACAAGGCTCTCTCGACCTCGTTGATACGATAGCGCCAACGGCACTCAAGATTAGCCCGCGCGAGCTGGAGCTCGGAGAAAAGTTTGTTCGCTCGTTTTATACCATTTCTTATCCACGCTTTCTTTCCGATAGTTGGTTCTCTCCCGTCATCAATCTAGATAAAGTGCTGGACATTTCCTTGTTCATTCACCCTATTGAGACCGCACAAGCGCTTCGCGGATTCCAGAAAAAAGTCGCCGAGGTCCAGAGCCAGATAGGGGAGCGCGAGGCGAAGGGGCTCGTTCGCGACCCCCTTCTTGACACTGCGTATCAAGATTTGGAAAGCTTGCGCGACAGCCTGCAGCAGGCGCAGGAAAAACTCTTTGACTTCGGGCTCTATCTCGCTCTCTACGGCGACTCCAAAGAGGAAATAGACAAGACCGAGGGCGACATCCGCGGCATTCTAGACGCCAAGCTCGTCTATACCAAGCCGGCGATATTCCAGCAAGAACAAGGATTCCGTTCCTGTCTGCCCCTCGGGAGCGATGAGCTTCTTGTTAATTCAAAGCTGAACTCCTCACCTCTCTCTTCACTTTTCCCCTTCGTCTCTTTTGACCTCACGAGCGACCGGGGAATTCTCTATGGAATCAATCGCCACAATTCTTCGCTTATCCTCTTTGACCGCTTCTCTCTGGAGAACTACAACTCCGTTGTCTTCGCCAAGTCCGGCTCTGGCAAGAGCTACGCGACCAAGCTGGAGGTCCTGCGTTCGCTCATGTTCGGCACGGATGTCATCGTCATTGACCCCGAACGCGAATATGACAGGCTCGCAGAAGCTACCGGCGGACGATCCTTTCATATTTCGCTTTCTTCCGAACATCATATCAACCCGTTTGACCTCCCTCCGGTTAAGGAAGATGAGGACCCGAAGGACATCTTGCGCTCCAACATCATTGCGCTTGTCGGACTCTTCCGTATCATGCTCTCCGGCCTATCTCCTGAAGAAGATGCAATTGTTGACCGCGCCATTAGCGAGACTTATGCGCTTAAGGATATTACCGGCGATGCTGATTTCACCGGCGCGGAGCCTCCGCTTCTCTCCGACTTTGAACAGGTGCTCTCCGGCATGGAGGGAAGCGAGTCACTAGTTGAGCGACTGTCTAAATATACCCGTGGGACATGGGAAGGGTTCATGAACCACCCAACAAACATTGACTTGAAACAGCAGTTCGCCGTCTTCTCGGTGCGCGACATGGAGGACGAATTGAAGCCCGTGGCAATGTATATAATCACGCATTACATTTGGAACGCCGTTCGTCACGACATGAAAAAGCGGCTCCTAATCATTGACGAGGCGTGGTGGATGATGAAGAGCGAAGATACCGCCTCCTTTCTCTACTCTGTCGCGAAACGCGGCCGTAAGTATTATCTGGGTGTTTGCACCATTACGCAGGATGTTGAAGATTTCTTGAAGAGCTCTTACGGTAAGCCTATTCTCACCAACTCTTCTATTCAATTATTGCTCAAGCAATCCCCGACAGCGATTGATGTTCTTCAGAAAACATTCAACCTCACCGACGAAGAGAAGTATCTTCTTCTTGAAGCTGGAGTGGGGGAGGGACTCTTTTTCGCCGGGCTAAAACATGTCGCGATAAAGATTATCCCGAGCTACACCGAGGACCAGATTATAACCTCCGACCCGTCCCAGCTCCTCGCGATTAAACAGGAGAAAGAGCGCTATGCCGCAGAAAAGAAATAGCCCGTCGGAGCCGCCTCCCGTGATGACATGGGGTAAGGCTTCTCTTGTTCTTGTTTCCGCCTTTCTTTTTGATGCGCTCCGTTTCATATTCGTGATGTTTTGGTTTTTTGGTCCAATTATCGCTGGTCTGTCCTGCGCCGCCAAAGTAGGCGACATATGGCTGGTGGGCGGCCTGTTGGCATCAGGGTGCGCTGCCGGGACTATTGCGATTGGCGTCGCTGGCGCACCAGCGATAACTGCTTTTGGAGTTATCATGGCGATGGCAGTGGGACTCGCCGGATGGCTCACCATCGGGCTAATTCTAATAATATCCAACCGGCGAATATTTAAAGAAAATGCGCTGTGGTTCGCCGGGAGTCTTCTCTTTAGTGAGATTCCAATTATCGGCGCGATTCCGGCTATCACCATCACGGTGTGGAAAATGTATAATAATCAAATCAAGTTAGAAAAAGCCGTGTATAAAAAATGGGAAAGAGAAGCCGCGACCATTCAAGCCCAGGAGCGTAAACGAATCGCCGAGATACAGATTAGCCTTGCACAACAAGAAGCGGCGAATGATGAAAAATACGCCCAAGCCCAAGCCGCAAACGACGAGCAGTATACCCAAAAGCTGGATAACGCCGCGTAGCCGCCTCGTGCAGGTTGTATAATGGCAATATGCGTTTTGGACTTTCTATCATTTTCACCATCGTGCTTTTTTTGCCTATGACCGCTTCTGCGCAATCTCTCGAGGGTTTAGGCGGTGCTGGTGCCGAGGCTTTTTCCGTCTCTGTGAGTCCACAGTATCCAGCACCATATAGTCAAGCTACTGTTTCTCTCCTTTCCAGTTTGCTTGAGCTCACGAACTCCACAATGGTCGCGTCAGTTAACGGTAGGGAGGTGTACAAGGGCGCCGTGCGCCCTTTCTCGGTCACGCTCAATAGGGCAGGAAGTATCGCGAATGTGAAGGTAACAGTGTCTTCGGGCGGTACGAATTATAGCCGGTCCATTTCAATACAACCTCAAGATGTCGTGCTCATCGTCGAGCCGCTCTCTTCAGCGCCGCCTCTATACCCGGGCAAGCCCTTTGTTCCTCTCGGCGGTTCTGCTCGGGTCGTCGCGATGGCGAATCTAAAAGACGCGGGCGGCGGCTTCTCTAGTCAGACAGGCTACTCCTATGAGTGGACGGTTGACAGAGTGAGAATTGCGAATTCTTCAGGGATAGGAAAGTCTGCGATAGTCGTCGCTTCGCCTCTTCAATATCGCGTACGCGAAGTTTTCGTTGCCGTAACAAATTCCAGCGGCAGTCTCGTCGGCGGAACGACAGTCTCGCTCACAGCGATGGAACCATCTGTCCGTGTCTACGAAAGCGACCCTTTGCTCGGCATTCGCTATGACCGGGCGCTCTCCGACAGTTATAGCATCAGCGGGACAGAGGCGACTCTCTACGCGGCTCCTTTTTCTCTTCCCACGACAAACGGGTCGCCATTTATACAGTGGTTCTTGAATGGAGCTGCGGCGCAAACTGGAAATTCAATAACAATGCGCCCGACCGGCTCTGGGAAGGGCGACGCCTCGCTCTCTCTCGTCGCCTCTACGGGAGGTCCTGCGACAGCAACGGCAAACTTCTCTGTCTCCTTTGGCACAAAATCTGGAACTAACCTTTTCGGCTTATGAAAAAGACTATACTTTTTGCGGCAGCGGTTGCTTTCTTCGGTTTAGCCCCCGAAGCTTTCGCACAAGGATTCGTCCCTCTCGCTCCTATCCCCGGGCTAACGGAAGGTGTGACGGCGAATCAGGAGGGACTCGCGGCGTTCTTCAACAACCTCTACAAGTTCGCCGTTGGAATGGCCGCGATGCTGGCTGTTGTTGAAATTATATGGGGCGGGCTTGAAATCTCAACAAAGGATTCGGTAAGCAAGCAGAGCGACGGGAGGAATCGTATAGAACAGGCCATCCTAGGTCTGGTTCTCGTCCTCTCTCCTGTCATCGTCTTCTCCATCATCAACCCAAGCATCTTGAACCTCTCCATCAATCTCCCCGAGCTAGACACCAAATCCGGGGTTCCTCCCTCTGGACCAGAAACGGTGCAGGAAGTTCGTAAAGGAACAGTTCTCAATGCCAGAAAGGTGGGCGAAAAGATTGGGTTTGGAGATGGCTTATATGCCGATTCTCAGCCTGGAACATATTGTTTCCAAATTGAGCCTTTCACTGACCCGGAAGACAGCGCTGTAAAAAATTATGTATGTTCGGGTGGATTCAACGGATGCAATACCATGTTCCAAGATGCAAAAAGATCTAGCAGTAAATATGTTCCTATAAACAAAAGTGCTGTTTCTGATTGCAATAAATATTAATATGCGACGGAACTTAATTATTGCGGCGATTGTGATAGTTGTACTCGGAGTCGGGTCGGGGGCGTTCCCAAAATGAAAAAAGAAATTAACACGCTGGAAAGTACAAAAATCACTCTCTTTAAAGGAAGGGGGGTTAGAAAAACCCTGTACAAAAATGAATGGTGGTTTTCGGTTGTAGATGTTATAGAGGCAGTGACTGAGAGCGACAGACCACGAAAGTACTGGTCTGACTTGAAGAAAAAGCTCGTTCAAGAAGGGTATACCCAGTTGTCCGAGAAAATCGGACAACTGAAGTTGTTGTCTGCCGACGGGAAATATTATGAGACCGATTGTGGAGACACTGAAACCATGTTTCGAATAGTTCAATCAATTCCGTCCCCTAAGGCCGAGCCGTTTAAGCGCTGGCTGGCAAGGGTGGGTTACGAGCGCATACAGGAGATAGAAAATCCTGAGCTCGCTACCAAGCGGACAAGAATACTCTACAAGCTCAAGGGCTACAGCGGGGATTGGATAGAAAAACGAATGCGCGGCATTGTTATTCGCGGAGAGCTCACTGATGAATGGAAAGCCCGGGGTGCGAGAGAGGAGCGAGACTATGAGATACTGACTGCAGAAATATCAAAGGCGACTTTTGGTGTCACGCCGAGTGAATATAGAAAACTAAAGGGGCTAAAAAGACAAAACTTGCGCGACCACATGGATGATTTTGAGCTTATTTTCAACATGCTTGGTGAGCGCGCCACAACAGAGATACGCCGAACGGAAGACTCGCGTGGTATACCAAAACTTAGAAGCGACGCGAGAGCCGGGGGCGATATCGCCGGTGGAGCGAGAAAGAAATTGGAGAAACGGCTTGGCCGGTCCGTCATAACGAAGAAAAATTTTATTAAAAGTCCGGAGAGTAAAAAATTGTTAAAATAACTTTCTAGTATGAGACGATACATTATTATTGCTGCGGTCGTGATAGTTGTACTCGGGGTCGGGGCGGCGATGTATTTTCTTTTTTTCGGCAATACCGCCAGCATAACTGTCGCCCCCGCGGGAAGCGCGAGCCTGCCTTCAGCCGGAAGAATTGGAGGCGCTTCAACTACAGAAGACGACGCGGCTCGCTTGACGGGCTCTGCGACAAATACGGTGGGCGCGCCCACGCCGATTACCGCCCGGCTAGTGAGGATAAGCGCGGGGCCGGTCGTCCCGGGCGAGGCTGTTGTGAATATTAAAGCCGCGAACGCGAGTTCCTCTCCTCCCTCGACTTCGCTCGGGACAGGTGATGTCGCCGTCAGTTATATAGAGAGGAGAAGTGGAAATGTTTATTCGTATCTTTCTCGCGCGGGGACGCTCACGCGGACGAGTAACCGAACTGTCCCGGGCATCCAGTCTGCAGTATGGCCCCCGGACGCCTCTCTAGCTTTCGTTCGTTACCTCTCGGGGATCGATTCTTCAACCATTAACACATACGGGCTCGCGGCAAATGGTTCTGGTGGATTTTTCCTCCCGCAAAATCTCTCCGATATCGCTATTTCTTCTACAAGCATCCTCACTCTCTCCTCCGGAGTGAACGGTTCGGTCGCTTCGTTGTCGCGCACAGACGGTACTCGTTCATCACAAATATTCACGACGCCTCTCTCGGCTCTCCGCATTTCTTTCGCCGGGAAGAGTCAGTACCTCGCGTTTACGAAACCTGCGGCCGCACTGCCCGGTAGCGCGTTTCTGGTGGACAGCGCAGGAAGATTTTCAAGAATCGCCGGGCCCCTGAACGGCCTCGTCGCGCTTGCGAGCCCGTCCGGGAAGTGGGCTCTCGTGAGCTACACGAGTGACGGGGCGATGCAGATGGAGCTCGTTAACACGACAACTAGCGAGTCCGTCCCTCTCCCCGTCGCGACTATCGCCGACAAGTGTGTGTGGACTGCGGACGATTCTGTCGTCTATTGTGGAGTTCCAGTGGATCCGCCCGTAGGATTTTCTTATCCCGACGATTGGTATCAGGGCGCTGTGCATTTCTCCGACAGAATTTGGAAAATAAATGTCTCTGGCCGCTACGCCCAGCTCGTCTTGGACTTCTCTAAAGAAAACAAAGACTCGCTTGATGCCGAAGCCCTTGTTGTTGACTCTCTTAATACGATACTCGTGTTCGTTAACAAAAACGATGGCTCGCTCTGGTCTTATTCGCTCTGATTCCGGCTCTCTCTGTCGAGCGTCTTGCGAACATGTAATTCTTGGAGTGCCCCGGCGATGTTGGTTGTGATGAAGTAAAGTGCGATGGCGCCAGATGTTGTGTACGAGATGACGGCAATGATAAACGGGAAAACATATTTCAACTGCATTCCCATAATTCTCTGGAAGTCATTTTGCATACCCTTCGCGTCCGAGGGTTTCATCGTCCCAGAGAGCGCTAGGTGCGCCTGATAGAACTGCGTGACGCCCGCGAGAAACGCTAGCACCATGCTCTTCCCAGTGACAGAGATAATACCAAGAAACTGAAGAGAGACATCCATGGGGACCGGGGTGAACGAATACAATCGCGTGAGGTTGATTGCATCAACCGTTGAAAACGGCTCATAATAGAAAACCCAGTAAAGAGCGAGGAGGACGGGAATTTGTATAAAGACCGTGAGAATACTCGCGAAGGGGTTCACCCTCGCCTCTTTATAGAGGGCGAGGGTCCCGAGGGCCTCTTTCTCTTTATTTCCCTTGTGCGTTTCCTTAAGTTCTTTTATCTTCGGCTCCAAGAGTTTCATCGCGCGCTGAGTACGCGCGGCCGAGAGCGAGAATGGGAGGAGTATCAGTCTGATAACGACAGTGACTAAAATAACGGCAATGCCGACATCCGAGCCAGGGACGACAGCGACGAGCGCAACGAGAGCGTTATAAATCGGGTCATAGAAAACTGCATGAAAGAACGATGATATCATGAAGGTATTGTACTTTACTTCTTGATTTTAGAAAGGAGCTGGGTGATTTCTGTTTTGATTTCCTGATATTTCATCTGCGCGACGGCTGATTGCGGGAATACGACCAGAGAGCGAGTGGGCGAGTGGAGTGCGCGCAGAACGGAAAGCACTTGTCGCTTTATGCGGTGTCTCGTGACCGAAAGGCGGGCGACTTTTTTTGAGACGACAACGGCATTCCCGCTGATCGTGTCGAAAGTCGCCACTTTAAAGTTTGACGAGGATATCCTTCTGCCGCCCCTCAAGACGGCATCAAAATCCTCCCTCTTGAGCCGTTGCTGGCGAGGAAACACAGTGGCTACGCCGTAAGGCGTTTGCGACCAATTCTGCGTCGTTTCTGAACAATTTTGCGGCCTGAACTCGTTTTAGACCGAACACGGAACCCGTGGGTCTTCGCGCGTTTCCGCTTTTTTGGCTGATAGGTTCGTTTGGACATAAATTAATACCAATTAAGTTATACACATGATACTAACAGTTTCCCCACCAAACGCTAGGGTGTGGCTTTTATTCAATAAGCGTATACTCCTAACACCATGGACAAAGGAAATCCTAAAGAGCTCTGGGAATTCGTGCTAACGCAGGTTGAGCTGTTCATTTCCCCCGCGAATTTCAACACCTGGTTCAGGAACAGTTTCATCGTGAAGGTCGGCGAAGATGGGGTTATATACATTGGCGTGCCGAGCCAGTTCTTCAAGGATTGGTACTTAAAGAAATTTCACACCCTTCTCTTGAAAATAGTTCGAGAGGTGTCATATGAATTCCGTAATATTGAATATCTCATAGTGAAAGACGAAAGGCGCAAGGTTCAGAAAGAAATTAGGAGCTCGCGAGGAGCCATGGAGCTTCCTTTGGACGAGTTTTATATAAATAAAAGCGACAACCTAAATCCCAGATACACCTTTGAAACCTTCGTCATTGGCTCTTTCAACAATCTCGCCTACGCAGCGGCGCAGGCGGCGCTGGAGCGCCCGGGACTCACATACAATCCTCTCTTTATTTACGGCGACACCGGACGCGGCAAGACACACCTCATTCAGGCCATTGGAAACCAATTCAAAAAACAATACCCCGGACGAAAAGTCTTTTATCTCACCTCCGAGAAATTTGTCGTTGACTACACCGACTCCGTGCAGGCCGGTACGGCAAATAGGTTTAAAGACAAATACCGCCACTATGACCTGCTCATAATGGACGATATCCAATTCCTCTCAAAAAAAGAGATGAGTGGCGAGGAATTGTTTCATCTATTTAACGCCCTCCACGACACAAACAAACAAATAGTATTCTCCTCAGACCGTCCTCCTGTCGCTATCCCCGACATTGCTGAGCGGCTCAAGGGCCGCTTAGCCAGTGGAATGGCTGTAGACATTGGGGAGCCAGACTCCGAGTCTCGTATGGCAATCGTAAGGAAAAAAGCAGCCTCTCATGGCATCACGCTCTCTGACGAGGTTATTGAATATGTCGCTACCACGATGGGAGGGTCTATCCGCGAGCTTGAGGGGATGGTAAATAGTATAGTGTGCCACGCTCAGGTAAAAGGGTTCGCTCCAGACATCGCCGAGGTCCGCCAGTCCCTACGGTCCTTCACGAGACCTCAAAAAAACATCTCTGTTAAAAATGTTGTAGACAAGGTTGCGGCTTTTTATGGAATTGACGAAGATAGTATTTACGAAAAAACAAGAAGAAGGGAGGTGGTGCGTCCACGGCAGGTCATTATGTATATTCTACGAGAGGATTTCAGTATTTCGTACCCGACAATAGGAGCGAAGCTCGGCGGAAGGGACCACACGACAGTTATCCACTCCTGTGAGAAGATAAAGAGAGAGGTGGTTGTGGATAGCGACCTATCAAAAGAGATTCAGGATATCCGCACTCTTCTTGTATGAATAACCCAAAACACTTATCAACAGGATATTTATTCACCGTAAGTAAAAAGGGGTGTCTTCGTATATCTATTTTGTGCTATCAACACTACTAACACCCCTAATAAGAATCGTATGAATATCTCAATAGAAAAAAAAGAATTCTCCGAGGCTGTGTATAAAGTCTCCCGTTTCGCTGAAAGAAAAAGTTCTACGCTTCCATCCCTATCCTCTATTCTTATAATCGCTGGGAACGAAGGAATAAAAATGCGCGCCACAAATCTTGAAACAGGGATAGACCTTAAGCTAGAAGGCAAATGTATTAACGATGGGGCCGTAGCAATACCAGCGACAATTCTTCAACAAATTGCCAGTACCACAACACAAGAAGGGAGTGTTACCATGGAGAATACAGGAGATATTATTTCTTTCACTAGCGGGACAGGAAAGAGCCTCATAAAAACCGTTCCGTATGAGGATTTTCCCTCCATACCATTCCCAGAAAACCCAAAAAATAAGATCGTATTACCTGGAATTCTTCTTAAAAACCTTTTCACTTCCATTGCCTCGTGCGCATCATCCTCTACTGTCCGTCCGGAACTCTCCAGTGTCTATGTTTCTATAGAGGGAGGGACACTGACGGCTGTCGCTACAGACTCGTTTCGTCTCGCAGAAAAAAAAGTATCCCTCGCGAGTAAAGGGACACAAGGGAAGTTCCTTATCCCGGCGAAAAACGCAACGGACATTGCTCAGGCACTACCGGACGATGATGTAACAGTGTCGTTTGACGACCACCAATGCGCATTTGTGGCAGAGCAGGGGATGCTTGTTTCTCGTCTCACAAACGCGGTGTATCCTGATTATCGTCAAATAATTCCGAAGGAATCAATTGTAGAAGCGATTATATTGCGAAAAGATTTTGAAATGGCACTAAAACGGACAACGATTTTTTCTGACTCATTTCAGAAGGTGCGGATTAGCTTTAATCCGAAAAAAAATAATTTCTCATTTTTTGCAAGAAATGCAGATATAGGAGAATCATTAGAAACACTCTCTGCGAAAATCTCTGGGAGCGCTCTTGACCTCTCCTTCAATCACCGATATCTCTCGGCCGCCCTAGCGCTAACATCATCAGAGAGTATTTCACTTACTGCCGCCGGCATCGGCCGCCCGCTCATCATCCGTGGCATCGGCGACGCCTCGCTCATGTACCTCGTCTCCCCAATGAACCAGTAGTTTTTAAAAAGCTGTTGTGGTCGCTGCTGACGATATAGGGACAGGGAGCATAACACCGCCAGTGAAGAGAGACGGATGCGAGGCGTACCACGCGGAGAGACCATACTCCCAATATGCGAATTGAGGGTCTTGAGATGGGTCGGGCAGAGATGGTCCTTGTGGGTTATTTTTATCAGTCCAGTACAGCAAGCTGTGTGGAATGATTTTTCCGCTGGCGTCTGGTAAATACCAATTCCCCTGGAGCACCGGTGGAACGGAAGAAAGAATGGGGCTTGGCTCGCCGAAATAGGTCTTTGGGTATTTAGAGAGGGAGTATGCCATCGCTTCGTGCCACATCGGTGCAGCAATGAAACCAGCGACGGACTTCACCATCGGGGTATTGTCGTTATTGCCGACCCAGACGCCAAGGGCAACGGAAGGAGTATAGCCAATTGTCCAAGCGTCGCGGGTGTCGTTTGTCGTGCCTGTCTTCACGGCGACTTCATAACCACGGATGGAGAGAGGAGAGTCTAAAGGATATTCAGGCAAGCGCGCCGGCGCGTCAGAGAGCATCGCGGACATATCGCGCGCAATGTTTTCGGGCAAAACTCTTGATGGCTGGGACTCATATTTTTTAATGATGTTTCCTTCCGCGTCGCTGATTTCAAGTATCCCAGTTGGCTCATTTCTCACTCCGTCATTGGCGAACACGGCGTATGCCCCAGTGAGGTCTAAAAGACGGACTTCGCCGCCGCCGAGCACGAGAGTAAGACCATATTGGTTCGGGTCGCCAAGAGTGTTGAGCCCGAAGGATTTTGCGAGAGCTACGGCGTTTTGTATGCCGACGAGGTACAAAACTTTTACAGCAGGAATATTTATTGACTGGGCCAGCGCCGTTTCAAATGTCATAGGTCCTCGGGAAGTATTATCAAAGTTCCCCGGCGCGTAGCAGGGAGGTTCACTGTTGTCTACTTCTGATGGCTTACACGCGGTTGAGAATTGTGTCGGGGCGTCAAAAATGACGGTGTCGCGTGTGTAGCCCTTCATAAGGGCGAGAGAATAAATAAAGGGCTTCATCGTAGAGCCCGGCTGTCGCGAAGCGAGAGTGGCGTTGAATTGTCCGTCGATGTCCTTGTCAAAAAAGTTCCGCGAGCCTACCATGGCGAGGATTTGCCCAGTAGACGGGTCTATGGCGACGAGAGAAGCATTGGTGGCGCTGAATTTTTTTTTATTTTCAAGCGCGTATTCATTTACGATGAATTCAGCGCTCGTTTCCAAGTCCGCATCGAGAGTTGTTGTTACTTTAAGTCCTGAGAGGAGAACGCTCGGACCGTATTCTTCTTCAAGTTGATTAAGAATATAGAAAACGAAATGCGGAGCAATAATTGCCGTTGCTCCAACGGGGGCGAAAGCGACATTTTCGTCTCTTGCCACTGCATAAGCGCTGTTGTTTATCAGTCCGAGCGCGCGCATTCTTTCTAAGACGATATTTTTGCGGGCGGCTAGCTCGGCTTTGTGAGCGCCATATGGCGAATAATAGCTAGGGGCCTGTATCATTGCGGCGAGGTAGGCGGCCTCTGCGCTCGTGACATCCTTGGCAGTCTTGCCGAAATAGGATTCGGAGGCGGCCTCTACTCCGTAGAGAGTGCCACTATAAGGAATGTTATTTAGGTATGTCTCCAATATCTTATCTTTGGAATAGACTTGCTCCAGCTTCATAGCGAGAACCCACTCGTGTAGTTTACGAACGACACTTTTTCTGTTTGTGAGAAGAGTATTCTTCACGACTTGCTGAGTGATGGTTGACCCGCCTTGAGAAAGTGACGCTCCCAGAATATCTGCGAGTATCGCGCGAATGATGGAGGTGAGGCGAATACCGCCGTGCTCATAAAAGCTGGAATCCTCAATCGCGATGGTGGCGTTTATGATGTTTGGCGAGATATCAGTAATCGGAACGATTTCTCGTTTTGCGTCCCTGTTGTAGTCGTATAGGAGAATTTGACCAGTGCGGTCGTAAATCTTAGTTGACTGATCTATTTGCCGAGAGGCGAAGGAGTTTGTGTCGGGAACGGGCGTGATAGCGACAACGAGTAGGATACCCCCTAGCGCAAAGAATCCTAGCCCGAAAAGAGCGAGAATAGAGGCGAAAAGAGTATGCCTCCACGAGGCGCTCGGGCGGGCATTCATAGCTCGTATGCTACCACGCAGTTTCGCGTGTCGGCTCAATTATGTCTTCCCTTTCTCAGGGCGTTTTTTATTGGATGTGGATTAGTTACGGTGGAGCCCGACCGCCAGAGCGGTGATGCCGATGGCGATGGCGTCTAGCTCGTCGTCGGTGCGTTTTTTTGTAGGAAGAGTAAGAAGTTTGGGAATCATGCGCGAGACGGCGCCCTTGTCTGCACCTCCGTGGCCGGTGACTGCGCTCTTCACTTGTTGTGGCGAATACTCTACGACCATAAGAGACACAAGACCCGCGGCGGCGAGAATGGCGCCGCGCGCCTCAGCGACGCCGACAGCAGTCTTTATATTTTTATTAAAGAAAAGAGTTTCTATTGCGAGAATGTCTGGCGAGTATTCTTTAATTGCGTTTGTAACCGCACGAGACACTTCTGCAAGACGCTCGGCGCTGACGCCTTTAGCAGGAGTTATACAGTCGCTCCAGATAAGTGTCGGCCGCGAAGCGTTGCCCTCTAATACGGCGATACCGAGACGGTCGTAGCCAGGGTCAATCGCCAGTATTCTCATAGTCTAGCGCATTGGTGAACACATGGAGAATGTCGTCGTGCTCGTCAAGCGTGTCCAGAATTGTAGATAGGCGCTCCTCGTCTGTTCCAGACACATCAATAAGAGGCTCGTTCGGGGTGTACTCGCCTCCACTTTTTGTAAATGCCCAACTCGCGGCGCCCGGGCTCGCGAGCTCTACATCATGCACCAAGAGCAGGTGTTTTATTTCTTGCGTCGTACGATTTTTATTATCAGTAAGTGCATCAATGAGTATGGCAACACCGCCGGGCCCGTATGCTTCATACAGAACATGTTCCAAATTGCCAGAATCTTTTGACGCGCCCTTCGCGATAGCGCGCTCTATATTTTCTTTCGGCATATTCGCCGCTTTTGCGCGCGCGATGGAGGCGGCAAGAGAGGGGGCAGAGAGCACGCCATTCGCCTTCTTCGCCTCCATCGCGATAAGGCGCGCGTAGCGCGAGAAGACACGGCTCTTCGCGGCGTCTGTCACCGACTTCTGCCGTTTTATCTGCGACCATTTACTGTGTCCAGACATAGGAGCACTATAACAAGTCGCTCTCGGCCTGTGAAATTTGGTCGCGCTCCGGGCCGCTAGGCCAAGTCTTACTACCAAATTTCATAGACCGTTCGTTCCTTACAATAATATTCCGCCGCTTAAATACGCACGGCCATTTTGGGTGAGGATGCGGCCGCGGGGGGAGCGTTCAATGAAGCCGAGGCGGAGCAGATACGGCTCGTACACATGCTCAACGGTGTCGGAGTCCTCGTGGAGGGCGGCCGCAATGGCGCGGACGCCAGCGGGGCCACCTCTGAAGCTTTTGAGAAGGGTCTCCAAATATCTACGGTCGTCCTTAGTCAACCCGCGCGTGTCTATGCCGAAAAGTTCGCACGCTTCGTCGCAAAGCGCTGGGGAGAGTTTGCGCTCGTGCACTTCGGAGAAATCGCGAACGCGCTTCAGAAGCGCGTTCGCGACACGCGGGGTCGCGCGACTTCTCGCCGCTATGCGCTCAACAACTTCTTCGGGGGCTTTCAGATTAAGCAGGAGCGCCGAGCGGCGAATAATATCACGCAGGTCGTCGTCGCTGTAAAAGTCCAGCTGGTACACGCCACCGCCGAAGCGCGAACGGAGCGGCCCAGAGAGCTCTGCAACGCGTGTCGTCGCTCCGACGAGCGTGAAGGGAGGGAGGGCGAGTTCCACCGTGCGTGCCGACGGACCTTTCCCCAAAACCAAATCAAGATGCCCCGACTCAAGCGCGGGGTACAGAAGTTCTTCTATCTTTCTTGAGAGTCTGTGAATCTCGTCTATGAAAAGAACAGTATTTGGTTCAAGGTTAGTGAGAATGGCTGCGAGGTCGCCTGCGCGCTCTATCGCCACCCCCGAAGTGCTCTTAAGGGGCGAGCCAAGAGTGATAGCAACAAGGTGTGCGAGAGTCGTCTTACCGACCCCCGGCGGACCATAAAAGAGAATGTGTTCGGGCATCCCTCCACGCTTCTTGGCGGCGTCAATACCAACACGCACATTTGCCTTCACTTGTTTCTGCCCCACATACTCGTCCCAATTGTTGGGACGAAGCGCCGCGTCAAGAGAGGAAGGGAGCGGAGGGATAGGCGATGAAGACCTTGACATAAAAATTAGATAATGCTACCATTCTATCATAGTTTCTTTCCTGTTCATACTCTTCAAGGCAAGGCTTGACGGCTTCGGGCGTTTCCCCAAGGACTTTCTGGTCCACTACTTCGGTATTGGTCGCTGGGAATCTCCTCAGGTGTTTCGTCCACCCCGCTTTATCGCGGGTTTTGCCTTGAGGACTATGGGCGGGATTTTTGTTTTATGTACCGAATAATTCGTGGTGTGTGCCGATGATGAGGAAGTGAATAACGCTCTCATTTTCCTGATAAAATATCGCACGATAGTCTCCCGTTATATTAATACTTCTGCAACCGACATACGGGTCATGAAGCGCGTGGTTATTAAGAATTAGATCAAATGGATTTGCGAGAAATAGTCGCCGACGCTGTTTAAATTGTTCCTGCAACTTGAATGGCAATTTCTTATAATTTCTCCGAAATTTTTTAGAGTAGATGACGATCATAGATTCCTCTCAAGCCATCGATCCATATCTCTTGTGTTTGTAAAAGCGGGAGAGAATTTGTCAGTGCGGTTTGTTCGGATATCGCGTAATGCCTCGTCAAGAACTTTGCGCGTTTTCGCGTTCGGGACGAGTGGTTCGTAGAACTCAATACAGCGTTCATCGGCGAACTGCTTTAACTGCTGGTTCACCACCATTGATAGAGGCACACCGATCCTCTTGGCGACATTCCGCGCGCGGTTTCGTACGCCCCTGTCTATCTTAAAGCTTATGGCAGTTTTCATATAACCGAAGTATATACAACGGTTACGCCATGTCAATAAGCAACCCCACAACTTAATTGCGGGTTTTGCCTTGAGGACTATGGACGGAATTTTTGTTTTTACAGGGTCCCTAGAGAGAGGTGTATAATGAATGAGTATGCAGAGAACGAACCCCATCACACCAGAATATTTTCAACAGTACCGCCAAAAGCTTGGCTTCACTAATCAGGTAGACGCGAAGAACTTTTTTGGAGCAAAAGATATCGTCCCACCAGTCGATTTCGATTATTTAAAACTAATCAACAAAAGATTATATGAAATACTCGGTCGTATAAACGCAGTCGTTTCAAATGAAATTAAGCTTGCCGATCTCAACGCGTTCAAAAAAGAATACATAGAACGACCATTCAAGGTGATGAAGGCCAGCGGCATACTACCTAGGCTAAACAACCAAGGGCGCCGCCCAGAAGATGTTTATTTTAACTGGATGCGCGGTTTTGTTATCTCGAATTTCTTTCTAAAAGCATTGGGACTTATATTCGAGATTGATGTTGCGGATATTTCTTTAATAGGTGACGATGATTTCAAGAGCATTGAAACATTTAAAAGAACACCAAAAGCGGACATATCGATTAATTTGTCAAAGAGCGAAAAGATACGAATTGAAATGCAGTCGGGGTTTGCCGGAATAAACGATATTAAACAGCATAAAATCTTGGAAGCAAAACGAGTCTTCCGTGATGAAAGGGCGCACTCCTTAGCAATTCATATTGATCTTTACAATGGACAGGCCGCTTTTGTAAAGTTGGACGAAATTACAGATAATGACGAGCATTGGATGACAAGGATAAATCTTGACGAGGGATTGGTTTATAACATAGACCAAAACTTTTTCTTTTGGGATATAAAATATGTGCCTCCAATCTATCAACATGTTACCGAAAAATACTACACATAGATATGAAACAAGAACTTCAGAAAGCAATGCTCATAGGAATGTATTTGTCAAAATATGACGAACAGGCATTAAGCATTCTTGGTTTTGAAAGTTTTGTGGAAGCGTACAATACAATCGGTTTAGCAATAAACGCAAAGCCACTATCAATCCGCAATTATAGAGACGAATTTGATCCGGTTTTTCCTAACGAAAGAAAGGGCTGGCACAAAAGACCGATGTTTCAGACGAGAGTTGACATGCTCAACAAGTATAAAGATTTGAATCTAGAAGCGTTTACGGATTTGGTAAAGAATATCATATATAAAAATCCTGCCGTTAATCTCATAGAGGAAAAAATAGAATCTGAAGAAGATAAATCAAGAACTTTTGCAAAAAGATTAATTACGGGACAAGCCGCCGAACAGTATTTTAGAGATAATTATCAGACCGTACCGGCTTTTAAGGGTTTGGCTTTTGAAGAAACGACAAAATTTGGATGCGGATTTGATTTTAGAGTTTTACACAATGCTGGGTTTTACGCCGTAGAAGTTAAAGGTCTTGAAAAGGCCAAAGGCGGCATCGGATTAACCGATAAAGAATACAAAACAGCTTTCTATTTGAAAGAGAGTTATTTTATCTTTTTGGTAAAAAATTTTATTGAGGTACCATTCCATATTTTATTCAGAAATCCAATTTTTTCACATAAATTGGATTTTGTGAAAAACGAAAAAACGATTACGCAAGTGAGTTGGAATGCGTCAGTATAAATATGGATTATAATGCTCCAAAAAATAACGCAAAACTGGTAAAAATGATGGAACTTTTGCCTGACGGCGGAACGCCGGAAGATTTGCCGAAAGAGTTGCGCCCGACATCCGGTTTCAAAAATACATATTGTCGTCTTTGGTGGGACAGGCCATCGACAACCGTTATGCGGAACTTGAGCACGCCGTCGTCATCTCGGTGCATACACCCGAAGGCCCCGCGGCCTCTCACTACGCGCGAGGGAGCGCGAATTCAGTGTTTTCCTGATTCGTATCAATTTTTTGGGTCAAGAAGCGATAGAAATTTACAAATAGGCAATGCCGTGCCAACATTTTTGTCGAATGCAATAGCAGGAGCCATCTTGTCCAATTTCAAACAAGAGTATGCAAAAGAGCATAGACAAGTCTTCAAAATAAAAGAAAAGAATGCCACACTAAGTCCAGTAAGTTAATTGTACTTACCGCGGAAGGTCAACCGTGTCGGCGACTTCTGAGAGGGAGGTGATGCCGGCGAGGACTTTGATGATGCCGTCCTGCGCCATAGTGAGATATCCTTGTTTCGTCGCTAATTTCGCTATTTCATTTTCTGGCGGATTATCGCGCAAGAAGCTCGCCAGCTCGTCGTCCATAAAAATCGCTTCGTAGAGGCCGACGCGGCCTTTGTATCCCGTTTCGTCCTCGCTCGTCGGGGAGGGCTCCCATACGGTTTCAATTTTTTCTGGCACGAGAGACTTGTCGGCGAGCGGTGCAAAAACTTTTGCAATCATTTTTTTCTCATCTGCCGTCAGAGGCCGTTCTTTTTTCTTGGTTGGGTCAAGCTTGCGCACCAGTCTTTGTGCCATAGAGACCGTTATTGCCGAGCCGAAGGACTTTGGGTCCGCGCCGAGGTCGGCCAGCCGGGGGAATGTCCCCGCCGCATTGTTGGTGTGAAGCGTTGAAAACACGAAGTGGCCGGTAAGCGCCGCTTGTATGGCGATATTGGCGGTGTCGCCGTCGCGAATCTCGCCGACCATGATGATGTCTGGGTCTTGGCGCACGATTGACTTGAGCCCTTCTGAAAAAGTGTATTTATTTCCTTCAACCTGCGTTTGAACGATGCCGTCTAGGTGATATTCAACGGGGTCTTCTATTGTAATTATTTTAATTTCCGGGCTATGAATTTCTCGCAGAAATGAATAAAGAGTTGTAGTTTTACCGCTACCTGTCGGGCCGGTGGTGAGAAGCATGCCGTTCGGGCGGCGAATTTCTGTTTCTAAGCGCGCGAGGAGCTTCGGGTGGATGCCGAGCTCTGTGTATGAGACCTTCGTTGTTTCCGGGTCTAGGATGCGCAGCACGATAGACTCGCCATAGTTGCCGGGGATAAATGAAGCGCGCACCTCTATTTGGTTTTCATTTTTCGTGATGCTGAAACGGCCGTCCTGTGCTCTGTTATTGATATTGAGCTTCACTCCCGAGAGAAGCTTAATGCGCGAATTGAGCTGATGGTAGGTTTTTGGGTCAAAGGAATATGTGTCAGAGAGAAGGCCGTCAATACGCAGTCGCAAAAGCGTCTTATCTTCTCCGGGCTCAAAGTGTATGTCAGAAGCGCGGAGAGCGAAGGCGCCCGCAAAGAGATTTTCCAAAATGAGCGAAACACGGTCCAATGCTCGTTCAGCAGTAGCGGTATCTAATTCTTTCTTCAGTGCTCCGCGCGAGGTGCTTATCTTCGTCAATTTCGCGAGTGTCTCTGGAGCGACGACGAACACCCCAGCCTTTGACTCCGATGTGAACGACAGGTCGGCGTAACGCGAGAGTACTCTCTCCAGACTCTTTTTGGAAACTAGAAATTCTTTTACTTTGAATTCGCGCACGGCGAGGTCTTCTTTAAGCCTCGCTAGCGCAGGACTGTTCGGATTATGCACAGCGAGAGAAAGAGTCTTCGCGGCCTTCGCGAAGGCCGCGGCCTCTGCTCCTCTCGCGTCGGCTTCTGGAATAATCCGAAGCGCGTCGTTATCTATATCTGTAAGCGAGAGGTCGGCATAGGAGATGCCGTATTTCTCAGAGAGAATTCGTACAAGGTCCTCTTCTTCGTGTTCGTGCACTTGGGCGAGCTTCGCCTTCTCGCTCTCGGTATCAAAATGTGAATCCATTGCCGTATAATAACACTAGGAGATGGGCTTCAGCGTGAAAGCTTGACAGAATACGATAAATCACTATATAATATTTATGTTCATAAATTGAGGAGGAGAGAATGAATCGCTTGGCTAGGATTTTTGTTCTTTTCGTGTCGTTTGTTATCAGCGGCTGTGCTCTCCCTTGGGTTGGGCGCGACGATGTGCAGTACGAGGGAATCCCGAATACAGCCCCACCGCTCCCGCAAGCGCCGTATGGGCCAGACCAGTCGCAGGCGACGATTCCCGAATCGCGGCAGGCGGTGGGAATTGGGAATCCGCCACTGTGTCCGTATCCACTAGACACGCAGTTCAGTGGCGGACGGTGGTCGTGTGTACAGCGCACGCCATGGCAGATGTGGTGGGGCACACCGGGCGGCTCCTCATTTTTCTTCTGGGGCCGATGAGCAACAAAAAACGCGCGCGCTTACGGAGGCGGGCGCGTTGTCATTTTCAAGAGTACAATTAGTCAACGATGCAAAAATTGATACGGACACTCGCAGAGCTTGAAGCAGAAGCCGCGCGCTTCGCGCGGGAGCTCGTGCCTCGGAATACTGGAGCAACACTTGTTACGCTCTCGGGCGAGTTAGGAGCGGGGAAGACGGCTTTTGTTAAAGCGGTTGCACGAGCTCTTGGTGTTGAAGAAGTGGTAACAAGCCCAACCTTCGTGCTGGAGAAGGTTTATTTGCTTTCCGACCAAACTTTCAAGCGGCTTATTCACATTGATGCATATCGTTTAGAAAGGGGAGTTGACCTCGCTCCACTTGGTTTTGACGAACTGATGAAAGACCCTGGAAATTTAATTTTGCTTGAATGGCCAGAGAATGTTGCGAATGCTTTACCTACGCCGACTGCCCGCCTATCTTTCGTTGTTAATTCAGACGATTCGCGTACGATTACCTATGGCTAAAAAAGTTTCCAATAAAAAAAGAATAGTGTTGTTGGATACGCACGCGATTATTCATCGCGCGTATCATGCACTGCCTGATTTCACCGGTCCGACGGGTGCACCAACGGGTGCATTGTATGGTCTCGTCGCGATGCTGTTGAAAATAGTCACTGACCTGAAGCCAGATTATATCGCCGCCTGTTACGACCTTCCTAAACCAACGATTCGACACGAGGCATATGCAGATTATAAAGGCACGCGAATAAAAACCGACGACGCGCTCGTGTCGCAAATAAAAGAATCACGGAAAGTATTTGACGCATTTGCTATACCGACATACGAGAGAGAAGGGTTTGAGGCAGACGATCTTCTCGGCACCATCGCGCATGAACTAAAAGCAGAAAAAAATGTAGATGTGATTATTGCCTCGGGCGACATGGACACTCTTCAGCTTGTAGATGACGAACGCGTTCGTGTGTATACGCTGAAAAAAGGCATCAACGACACTATTTTGTATGACGAAAAAGCGGTCATCATAAGATTTGGATTTCCGCCCACCCTCATTCCAGATTGGAAAGGGCTCCGTGGGGACCCTTCTGACAATATTAAAGGCGTTCCTGGCATAGGCGAAAAAACAGCGACCGAACTCATAACAAAATTCGGCAGTATTGAGAAAGTATATACAGCGCTGAAAAAGAAAAAGGGCGAAGAGGCCTTCCTCAAAAAAGGAATCAAAGCACGAGTAATTGAGTTGCTGAAAAAACACGAAGAAGACGCGCGCTTCTCTAAATCACTAGCGACAATACGCTTGGACGCGCCCATTGCATTCGCGCTCCCAGAAAATGTTTGGAGAGAGAATATAGATGCACAAAAAATGCTCACAATGTGCGACGAATTCGGCTTTAGAACGCTACGGGAACGGGCTCGGAGCGTCCTCACAAAGTCCTCGGGTCTCGCCTCGCCAGGAAGCGAGTCGCCGGACTTTGTTGCGGCGTCCGAGCCCGCTCCAGAGGTCGTAGATTCCGAGCATCTGCGCGAAGCGCAGGCGATGCTCTGGCTCATTTCTTCTGATTTCACGAACCCGTCTCTTGATGACATTCTCGCTTTTACAAAACAGCGAGCGTTTGAGCCCGCGTTTGTTGAGCTCGGGAAGCAGTTGTCGGAGCTCGGACGAGTTAAAGATGTGTATGAAAAAATAGAAAAACCGCTCATTCCTATCGTACAAAAAATGGGTGAGCACGGAATTCTTGTAGACCCGGCTGTTCTGAAATCTCTTGCAAAAGAGTACCGAGCAGAACTAGAAAGAATTGAGAAAAATATATATAAAACAGCAGGACGCGAATTTAATATTAGTTCCCCCAAACAGCTCGGTGAAGTTTTGTTTGACGAGCTGAAAATCATTCCAGAGAGAATGAAAAAGACTGCGGGCGGCCAGCGTTCTACGCGCGAGAGCGAGCTGGAGAAGATGCGGGAGATGCATCCGATTATTTCTGACATTCTTGAATATCGTGAACTGAAGAAACTTCTATCTACCTACATTGATAATCTACCTCTCATGCTCGGTGCCGATAACAGACTGCATGCAGAGTTTCTCCAGACAGGCACAACAACAGGCAGAATGTCTTCGCAAAATCCGAATCTTCAAAACATCCCCATGCGTAGCGAGCGCGGACGCGCGATTCGTAGGGCCTTCGTCGCATCAGATGGATTTAAACTCATCGCACTAGATTATTCCCAGATAGAACTGCGTATTGCAGCTATTTTGTCTGACGATAAAAAACTTTGCGAAATATTCAAGAGCGGTCGCGATGTGCACACGGAGGTCGCGATGCAGGTATTCCATGTCGCTCCTGACAAAGTTGACGCAGAGATGCGCCGACGAGCTAAGATTATTAACTTCGGCATCCTCTACGGCATGGGCGTCAACGCGCTCCGCGCACAACTCGGGAGCACGACCGCCGAAGCGCACAAGTATTTGGAAGATTATTTTAGTACATTCAAAACGCTCTCGGATTATTTGGAGAAAACGAAGGGCTTCGCGAGGAAGCATGGCTATACCGAAACGCTCTTCGGCCGTCGCCGTCAATTTCCTGAAATGAAATCGTCTTTGCCGTATGTGAGAGCGCAAGCAGAGCGCATGGCTATAAACGCGCCGATACAAGGAACATCAGCAGACATCATCAAGCTCGCGATGTCACGGGCGGACGAAATGATTGGAGAAGAAGACGCACGAGGGGATGCATACCTACTGCTCCAAGTACATGATGAGCTTGTGTACGAGATTCGCACAGAGCGTGCCGAACTGCTTGGCGCGAAGATAAAAGAAATCATGGAGTCTGTTTTAAATGGAGCTCTGCCTGTCGGCAGGGAGATTCCAATCGTCGCTACGATGAAGATGGGTCCAGACTGGGGTAGCATGCAGGCACAATGATTTACCTCTTTCACGGTTCTGATGTTGAGAAAACGCGAATGAAGGCGTTTGAATGGGTCGCGAAAGCGAGAGCAAAAGAGCCGAATCTTGCATATGTGCGCCTTGTGCGCGAGGAACTAACAGAGGCCGCTCTTGAAGATGCAGCGCAATCTGGAGGACTGTTTGTTAAAAGACTTTTGGTACTTATTGATGACCCGTTTCAAGAAGAAATTTCAACAGACCTTGTTGAAGAACACATAAACAATCTCGCTGTTTCTGATAACGCGATTATAATCCTCGCGCCCAAGCTCGTCACGGCGCAGGCGAAAAAAATTATTGCAAAAGCGAAAGTTGAATACAAGTACGACAAAGCCGCGCTTGAGGACAAGAGAGGGTTCAACGCAAACCTCGTGAACGCGCTCGCGAGTCGCTCGCGCGAGAAGCTCTGGCTAGAAATTAACCGCGCACTCTACGCAGGCGACAAGCCCGAGATGCTCCACGGCCTCCTCCACTGGAAGGCGCGCGATTTAATGGAAAAAGGGTCTCGCACATGGAAACCTCAAGAAACTCGCAAACTTTCTTTGGATTTAATTAATCTCCTCCAGTCTTCTCGTCGTGGAGGTCTAGAATTGTCTCTTTCTCTAGAAAAATTCGCCCTTTCGCTCTAGAATACAAATGTATGAGAATAATCTCTCTTAATATTTGGGGCGGTAAATTAAAACCTAGGCTACTTGAGTTTTTTAGGGGTCGTGCCGACCAAACAGATTTTTTCTGTTTACAGGAGGTATTTGATAATGGAAAAACAACTCGACCTATCTATAAAATGGAGAATATGAATGTTTTCGCCGAAATTCAGGCAGAGCTTCCTAACCATGATGGTTTCTTTGCACCGAGTGAAGGCAACGAAGAAGGCCTGGCTATTTTTTATAGAAAAGGCATAGAGGTTAGGGAGATGGGCGATGTCTTTTGTTTTAGATGGAAAGATGCAATGGAGAATGACGATTCGAAAACTTTGGGTAGAAATTTACAATACATCTCTTTTGTGAGCAGGGGAAACAATTTCTTGATTTGTAATTTTCATGGCCTTTGGAACGGTATCAATAAGCTTGATTCCGAGGATAGGATAAAGCAGTCGGAGAATATAATAAAATTTTTAAATGACAGAAGCGAGTTTTCTAAAGTCCTCTGTGGTGACTTCAATTTATTACCAGATACCAAGAGCATACGGATGTTTGAAGAGGCAGGATTGCGGAATCTCATTCGAGAGTTCGGCGTGACCTCAACCCGAACGAGTTTTTATACGAAACTCGTAAAGTTTGCTGGCTATGTTTTTATCAGTAACGAGGTACGACTTAAGGATTTCAAAGTATTGCCTGACGAAGTTTCAGATCATTCGCCGCTTCTTATTGAAGTGGAATGATTTTGTGCACAGGCCAGTGTTACGAACCGCCGTGTGGTATTATATTAAGGGAGTCGCTGATATGTGGGGAGAATGATAGTGTGCGATAAGAAAATATACATGCGCCCGTAGCTCAGTCTGGTAGAGCAGCGGACTTTTAATCCGTTGGCCGATGGTTCAAATCCATCCGGGCGCACATGAAATCGTTTAAAGAGCGATGCATTGAGTTGCGTAAGCAAGACAAGAGCATTATTGAAATAATGAGAATAACTGGCAGAGCAAAAAGTTCCATACACACGCACATAAAAGACATTCCACTTAGTGATACGCGCATAGAACAATATAAGATTGCTGCGGGCAATCGGATCAAAAAGTTCGCGCTTGCAAGGAAAGGAAAGAGCGTAAAACCATTCAGGCCATTTGAGAAATGGAACAACAAGACGGTTTCTTTAGTAACCCACCTACTGTTTGATGGTGGGATTTATCCTAGAAGTGGCTGTACTTACAACAATCGCAGTGAGACCTTAATAAATCGTGTAGAGAAAGAGATGAAAGTCATTTATGATTTTGTGCCGATCCACTATACCAATACATTGACCGGAGTATTACGAATTAGTTATCACAATGTGGCACTTGCTATCTACATGAAAAAGAAAGTTCGAGATTTGCTCAAAAAGGTGAGGCGAATGTCTCCAGACCTCAAAAAAGAGTTTGTACGAGCGTTTTTTGACGATGAGGGATGCGTTGATTATCGGCCTATGGAAAATAGACGAAGCGTGCGCGGGTATCAAAAAGATGTCAAAATCTTGAACCTAATTAAAGCTCTCCTCGCTGATTTAAACATCGATTCTCGCGTGGTGAAGCCAAATGAAATAGTAATTGTTGGAAAAGAAAACCTGATGCTGTTTGAGAAAGAAATCAATTTTTCGTCCGGCGTGTACATGAATGGGGACCGTTCAAACAGCAGGTGGAAAAGACATATAGAAAAAAGAGAACTGCTCAGACGAGCGATAGAATCTTTTAAAAACTAGTAGCTGAACGCGTCCACCGTTTTACCGTTTATGTCCAGGAGCTTCACGACTTCGCGGTTGGCGCGCCACATAGAAGCAGTGCGGTTCAAATATATGCGCCATGTATCGCCCATGAAGTCCGTATCATTTTTGTGCGCGTCAACACAGCCATTATAATTTAGATATTTAACCATGAAGTTTTGACAGGAATTTGAAACAGAGACAGGGGGAGAGAGCATAACTTGGCATCGCGAGAGTTTATTATTCACATAATCAATACAAGACGGGTCGCGCGCGTATCCCGCGCCGTAAAAAGAGGAAAGCTCGCTGGACGGCAGTGGACAGTTCTGCGGTAAAGGCGGAGAGAATTTTTGGAACGAGCTGAAATAGCCGATGCATTTATTCTCGCGAAATGATGCCCCAATAGGGGAGCGCCCGGAGATAATCGTCGCCCGTGTGCCGGGGGCGAGAACAATATTTTCTGACTCGTTTATTGTTCCCGACCTCGGCACTTCAGTACCCCTTGGTATTTTGGCGACATTACCGGTCGCGTCACTTACGAGCGACCATCCGGAGAGGTCTACTGGGAAACCGGCATTCTGCGCCACCGATATTTCAATATATTCATTCCCGGGGTCTGACGAGCCGGCACTAGAGATATAATGATTCATTCTGACGATGTTGCGGTACGGTGAAAGTGGCCCCAGAACGCTGCCCCCGATTAAAGAAGTTTCAGAATTGCCTTGCGAGCTCTCACCGCTTGACGAGCCGGGCAGAGAGACATTTGAGCCCCCGACACCATATGGTGCTCGTGGAAGTTGGAGATATGTCCCGCCGCCAAGCGCGCCGGGTTGAGCGAGCCTAGGCCCGGTAAACGCGATAGGGTGAAGAGGGCCGCCGGTGGCAATCCAGATAAGAAAGATGAACACGAATACGCCTATGAAAAACCATGCATCATGCATCTCCATAATGGATATAGTATCAAACTTAATGACCCGACGAGAGAGCCGCCTTAAGTCGCGCCTCTTTACCGACAGCGTTATCGGGGAGAGCCTGCAGAGCTTTCCTTGCCTCGCGCTCGGTGTAGCCGAGCGCGACAAGAGTGTCAAAAACTTCACCGTCTTCTTTTGAGTGCGAATGCGGGCCGACTTTGTCGGAGAGTTCAACCAACATCTTCTCCGCGCTCTTCTTCCCGAGCCCTACTACCTTGGTCAAGTAATTGAGGTCGCGCGACCCTATTGCGCCCTCAAGCGCCTCGCGCGGCGCTCGGCGCAGAACAGAAAGCGCAGTCTTCGGTCCGACTCCAGAGACCGAAAGGATGAGTTCAAAGAAATCGCGGTCGGCAGAGTCAGAAAACCCATAGAGTTCCAGACCGTCCTGCTTCAACGCCAGATGCGTCGCGAGAGTCGCTTCGTCTCCGATAACAAGCGTCTGTGGCGAGCTCATGCGCACCTCAATACCGAAGCCCTCCACTTCTATAACAGCGCTTACGAGCCCAACATGTAACACCTTCCCGCGAATCTGCCGAATCATATATCTATGATACAGGCATTTGCTTTTTCCTTCTACAACCTATAACCTACTCCCTACAACCTATTTATATGGCTATCACCAGTTCAGCAAAAAAAGCGATCCGCTCTTCTGCGAAGAAGCGCGTTTTTAATATCCGCCGCAGAGAAGCGCTTCACGACGCGACCAAGTCGCTTCTAAAGGCGATTGGTGTCAAGGATGTCGCAGGGGCCGATGAACTTCTCTCGTTAGCATACAAGGCAATAGATAAAGCGATGAAGCGCGGTGTTATCAAGAAAAACACGGCCGCGCGTAAAAAATCCCGCCTCGCCATCGCCCTTAACCGCGCAAAAGCTAAATAATCAGCGAATTACTCCCGCTCCACCAACCTTATATCTTTATCGTCAAAACTCTTATAGTAGCCGGTTCGATAACTTTCCGCAGGTTCCTCGACTCGGCCACTTTTTATAGTATCTGCGAGATAATACGAGGGTCTGCCTATATGCTGGAATACTTGTTGGGAATTTTGGTAAGAGAAAACTTGCTCTAAGAATCTATTATTGTCTATTTCATACAAGAGAGTCAGCACCAAATAATTAGTTACGAGCAATACTCCAGAAATAAGAGCAGACAATAGTCCACCGTCACGCAAAGTCAAGGTTAAAAACCCTACCAAAATACCAAGTGTAATGACTACCGTCCAGTGGCTAGGAGTAACGATGCGACGAGCCACTAAAGCTAGCTCCTGTCTCGTTAAATAAAGCCCATTCTTCGTGCTGTGTAGAGAATCTATGAGCTGGTCCTTTTTCATCCATAAAATTTACATCGTCCACTGCCATTGCAAGCCCTTCGAACTCACGGTTAGTTTTACTTACATACTCTGTCAATTCAAAACTTAATGCGGCAATAGCGTAGTTGTCTATCGCGTCCACGATTTTATCTATATTTTGAGGCGCTATATTTCTAACTAAATTAAAAATGGTTATTAAGCCGGCGTCTTCTTCAGCGATGAGCGCTTGTAGGCGTAAGTAGTTTGCAGTTGCCGTCGCGATAAAAAACCCAACGAGTATAGCGAACAGAAACGATAAGACAGATAAAAGCGTAGGGACATCGAGACTTATCTTGAAGAGCGGCAGCCAAACTGCCAGAAACATCAGAAGTAAACTTACCAGAACTCTCCATTTTCTTAAGTTCATATTTATATCTTATCAACTTTCTCTAAAATAAGCACTTCTCTTCGGTGCTCCCACGAGGAATCGAACCTCGATTACGACCTCCGCAAGGTCGCGTCCTGATCCGTTGAACGATGGGAGCAGCACTCATTCTGCATATTTTTGAGCAATCTGTTGCCCAAGCGAGAGCAGTTCTCTTCGTATCGCCCCATCAAAATAATTGATGAAACAGATGCCTTGGAAGTTTTTTCGGAAACGCTTCAGCACACTTCGTTTTTTAACATAGATTTTGCCAAATTGCGAACTCGGCACTTCAAGAAGTTTCGACCAGAAGGCAATTGCTTCGCGATGCCGATGATAATAATGAAGATGCAATCGAATACGAATTCGACTTTCATTCAGTGTATATGCTGAACGCAGGAGCCAGATATATAATTTTGCTAATACCGGATCCGTATTTACGAACCTTAGTCCAGTCATATCCGATTTTGCTCCCTCTGCCCAATACAGCATGGCCAGAAGCGCTTTTTGCACACTTTTATTTTTAAGCGGCAACTGGTCTAATTCCTTCGTTGCAACCCCAGTTGCCAATGCTATACGGGCTTCTTTTTTCCGATGGATGGTTGCCATCGCTATCGGTCTGATTCGTTTTAGGTGTTCCAATTGACGTCTTCGGTCGGGTTTCTTCCCAGCATTCTTGAACCATGTCGAGAGAGTGCTTTTCGGTATAAGAAACTTTTCCCGAATTTCGGGGTATGTTTTTCCTGATGCGCCCATGCGCAACACCTCCCGGCGCACCTCTTTTGAGTAGCGAGTAGCTCCCATTAGTTCAGTATATAATACAGCAGTACTACTTACGGTGCCCCATGTTCACTATATGTGGATAATTTAGAACCCGAGCCACGCCGCTACTAAGTCAACGAAAGTGTGATGGTGTTCGCCCTCGTCAACATGCTGGAGAAAGTAGGCATAGACAGCGTCCGCGTCGACGCCTTCTAGTGGGATGATGAGGTGGGGAGAGAGCCAGCTCTCGGTCTTGATAGAAATCATCGGCGGCAGTTCTCCCTTCACATCTTCAAGAACAGAGAAAGATTCCATCCGTTCAAAGCGATGAAGCTCGTCGCCGATGAAGATTCCTTGGTCCGTGAGACGAAAGTGGTGTAGTGGGGGCTCTTTAGCTGCGTGGAGAGAGAGCGCCACGGCTGCGATAACGATAAGGGCGGAGAGCAAGTAGTTACCGAAAAGCACAGACGCGATTGTGCCGGCGACCGCAATGATGCCGAGTGCCCAATACCAATCGGTGCTCTTTGGGTTATGGTCGTATTCTCTCCCTTCCCATTCTAAAATAGCTCTGTCGGTCATTGAGAAATAATAGCATGGCGGAGGGTAGTAGACGAGATTAGGACTTACTGGGCGATACCTTCTAATTACTTCTTCATCCCTAATCTTACAGCGGAGACGGCTGAAATCAACTAATACAATCTAGCCTCACTGGTTAATTATTTGGAGAATAGAGCCAATGACACCAATTATACCGACCGCCCACGCAACTGATTTTGTAAGCTGCCATCTGACGCGAAGTACACCGATTAACAAACCAGTATCAACTAAGGTTAATAATGCTTTTAGGATTTTATTGAGGTGCCCCCATAAATATATGTAAGTCAATATGTTGAAGACAATCAACAATGCAAGAAATGCCATAAATGACAGTGTTTGATAGAAGGTTATTGTGCCATCTTTCTTCGCCAAATCTCTCTTTCTTTGTGCGGCATCAGCTTCAGTTGTTCTCCCCTTCTTACTTTTCTCCAGTTCAAGCGCTTCCAGTCTTTCTCTATGTTGCTTGAGTTCTGTTGCTAAGACACTCTCGGTTTTCTCGGCGATAATTTGGTTCAATGCTGTTTCGTCAGTGGCTTCGAGTACACTCTTTCTAAAGGTTTGGTCTAGGATAATACTCAGAGCGATGTCGGGTGGTAAATCCTCAAAACCAGACATCTTTGCCAATACTTTTTGCGTTAGATTGGTTGGTAACACACCCTGCGCTGATTTGATTTGAGGACGAGAGAACAATTCAAAAAACGCCGCGTCGTAATCTCGTGTTCTCTGCTCAAAGCGCCTCAGGATTTGTAACAACTGGTGAGGGAACATCATAAACGGCGACTCTCCCTTACCCCGCGTCTTGAGGTCATAGATGAGAAGTAAACCGTCAAGGGATAAGAACCAAAACTTTTGATGAGTTTGCTTGGTCTCCGCCTCTTTCCGAACCCGTTGAATGAGAAGTTTGTGGTACGCATCGTGTCGAGCGATATTATCGCTTTTACGTTGCGGGATGATAGCTGCGTTGAGGGCATTTATTTCTTTTTCAATAACGCTATCCGCAAACCCCTGCGTCTTCTCTATTGAGATGTTCTTTGCCGCCAGCATTTCTGGAACGTGACTTAGTTTTTCAATGTAGTCCTCCTTTGAAATGCCTGTCCGATGAAAAGCCCGCCAGTAAGAGGTGATAACATTTTCGTCTTCAGATATATCCGCACCTATCTCGGCAAGTTCTCTTTTTATTGGAGGACTGCTGAGCAACAAATCTTTTTTTGAGGCAATAGACTTTTTCATCTCCTCAACCGTGTGCTGGGAGACAACAAACTTTATGTTAAAGGTTTTAGTAGCGAGATTGACGGTTTTTTCTATCGTTGTTGTTCGTTGGGGATTGTGGAGGTCGAAAAGAGCGTACAATATGTTGGTGTCCAAGTAGATTTTGTAGTTCCGAAAATTGTCGCGCACCAGTGCTTGAGTAGAGGGGTCTATCTGCACCAAACTGTATATGAAAGTTCCATCGAGTATCCGTGCAAAATACACCTTCTTTTCATTGTCGAGTTGTCGCAGAAATAGTGGAAACTCCGCGGCGCGGATTTCAAATATTTTTTGTGAGCGTTTTGGCAGTTCTTTGTCAAATGTCTCGACAGAGGAACGTTCCAAGAGAGCATTGAGTTTTGTTTCTTCGGGATAAATGAGAATTGCGCATTCGGCACCGTGTCGAAGAAAAACCTTGTTTAGGTACAGGCGCAGGTCTGCAACAAGGTTTTTCTTATCCTCATCTGACAAATCGGGGTATTTTGTTGTGAGTAATGCAGACCACTCTGAATAAATCATATCCTCAAAATTGCGGGTTTCTGAGTTTTGTTTTCTCAGTTCATCAGCGCGTCTCGCCTCAAGCGAGTATCTGCTGTCTTGACTGGCAACAACTCGCCCAGCCTGTACCGACTTTTGGAGAGCGGGGGTTATTTCGGGAGGTGAAAAATTGAGCAGGAAGACTTGTTGTATACCCCGAACAATTTTCCGCAAGGATTGATTGTTCCCGACCTCCAAAAGTGTTTGCTCGATAAAAAATCCCAAGATTGGGTCAGAGGTTTCCTCCTCGCTCCCAACGACCACGTGTACTAAACGCCTAAGCAAGTGTTGCAAATCCTTATCTTTACTAGACATTAGAACAATACTACGCCTTCAAGCCCCTGACGGTCAAAGGGGCTTGCAAGTCGGTATTTTGATAGGATGTGTTTGAGTATGAAAATGAAAATTACCGCCTATAAACGGTTGCTCTCAAAGTATCCATCAGAAACTCTTGAACAGATACACTACGTCGCTGATGCTTTGGAACTGCGACGGAAAGATAAACTCGCTATTGAAGAAAAGGAGATTGCCCGCATAGGTCTGCGCGCGCTCACCGTCTCGTCAGATAGAGTGGAAGAAATAATGGATTTGATGCAATACGACTGGCAGATTTTTGAGGGTCAGCATCACCGACTTACTCCTAGAGACAATTCACATTTAACTCCAGCTCTAATAAACATTGACAATCTAAAAAACCTCATCCGCGCTTCGGATGCATTGGTTGAGGAACGTAATCCTCAAGTAATAAAGTTCTCATTTGAGCGCAAACACATACTCGCATACCAGAGCAAGAAAAGAGGTTTGGCTGTTGGTGAGCGTGGCACGTACCGAGAAGGGCTACTGAAAGCGCTTACTGACCCGCGCATCGGCATAACTAAAAATGTAGATGTGGTTCTTGAAATCATTAACGATACCAAAGAACTACCAACGCTCGGTACTCTAGCCGAGAAGAAAGCATTTTTCAGAAGACAGATTAGCGAGTTACAGAGTAGCTTAAAAGCAGCCCGTCTTGGCGGAATACTCACATTGAAATGGAGCAAAGATAATAGATATATCTCCCTAAAGACAACATCGTGAGTGGGTTGGCTTTTTTCTTTTTAACATCCCCCCAAATCAAGCAAGTATTGCCCTGACTGTTTGACCCCCTAAACCCACCACCACCCACCAATTCGCTTTGGTGGCGGTGATTTTTTTATGATAAGTGGACAATGAGCGATAAGAATGAGTTTCGCACAAAAGATTTTTATCTCGCTTGCTATGCGCTCACGCAAGGAGCGAAGATAACATATTTAGACCGTGTTGACCCTCGTCGGGCTGTCTTCGTTTTCGAGAATGTCGAAAGCGGAGAGAGCCTTGTGAGGGATTTTTTATATCGCAAGGCTCTGGTCGACCCACAGGACTTCGTAGAAAAGATAAAAGTCCTAAAGCAGCTCCTCCACTCCGATGATTAGCGCTGCCGCACTAGATGAGTTCAAGGCGATTTGGCGCTCGCAGTTTGCAGAGGACATTCCCGATGAAGTAGCGATGGACGAAGCGACAAATCTTCTCACGATGTTTGACGCCGTCTATCGCCCGCTAAAACAATCAGACATTGATGAATATGAAAAGTTATACAAACAGTTATAGAAAACCAATGTATCAGCGCCACATTGTAAAACAGGGGCTGTGTCGCGATGGGGGTCATATGCGAAAGGTTGGGAAAACAGTTGACCACTCTGTCCAATCCTCTGATATGCCTCGCATCACGCAACGACATAAATCTATGACTCATATCTCTCATTTCACATCCTGTAATTCATTAGGAAAAGTGGGGGTATGGGGGAAGAAGAAATGTCCTAAATGTCGTAACTTCTAATTTTATGAGCAATCAAGAAAAGCAACCAAAGGAGCAGGAGATGGAAGCACGCCGCATCGAGGTCGAGCGACTGCACCTACTTGGCTACACCATTGCAGAGATTGCGACACAGATGAATGTAGATACGCGCACCGTCAACCGCGATGTTCAGACAAATCGCAGCGAGCGTCTGAAAATGCTGGGAAGCTCGGCAGACGCACGAGAGTGGCTTCAAGGTGAACTCGCGGACACGATTGGGTTTCTTGAGATGGCGAAAAAGAGATTTTGCCAGCAGGCGGAAACTTGCAAGTCAGAGGCGGCGAAGATACGTGCGTTGCAAGGCGCGGTGGACATTGAGTACAAAAAAATGGAGACGATAAAATCCCTCATCTGGTCTGTTTATGACATCCAAGCAGGCGGCTTCCACCTAAAATATGGAGAAGAGATATAACCCGCGTCCGAGCGATAAAACAATCAGGAGGCGGTTTCCACAGTACCGCAGCATTGAGGAGTGTCCGCTTGAACAGCAACCAGATTATCTGTACGACCTTCACCTACGCTATACGCAAAGTCGTAAACCAGATATACGAGATTTTCTCGAGTTTATGCGAGCAATCGGCGAACTGCCACCCCGTTGAAAATTATGACAAAACAAGTGATACTTATAGAGCATCCCACAGTAGTGAATATGAGCACGGAGGTCTCTGCTTTTTTGATGCCCAATTGCGGGCGGCAAGGGGCAGTCGAGACCTCCACAATTGGTTGCCTCCGTGCAATTCAATACTGTGGGATGCAGGCTACTCGGCTGTCCCTTTCCGCGTTGCCTTCTAGCAACTAATACCCGCACTATGGATACATCATTTCTAAAGAAAGAAGTTAAGTTCCAATGGAAGTTCCGCCATTCGGTCTATGTTCTTCTTGGTATATTTTTTCTGTACATAATCGGCGTGATTAGTGACGCTCCTGCACCTGCGCCAGTGGTACAGCCAACTGTAACGCAATCGCAAGTAGCGGAGGAAGCCGCTGTGCCTCAAGTACAAGAGAACCCAACAGCAAAAGCGGATGCGCAAAAAGAATTGGATAGGTTAATGGCTCTCTCCGAGAAAGCGGGGCTGGTTACTTCGTATGAGTTTTCTGATAGTGCGAGTGTCGTTTACGTCGGTAGTGTGTGGTACACACAAACGGTGCAATTCAAGAAGGACTTTCTCGCGAAGATAGGCACACTCAAGAAACAAATCACGGGGTATATGCACTTTGAGATACGCGATGCGTATTCAAATGAGAAAGTTGCGGAGGTTACTGCTTTCAGTAGCTCGTTGAAAGTATACAAATAGGTATATTTGTTATGAGCATCAAATCACCATTCAAATACATTGCATACACGCGCAAGAGCACGATTGGCGAAGATAGGCAGGTGCTTTCACTTGAAGACCAAGAGCGTGATTTGGTGCGTCTCGAACAGACAGAACACTTGAACGTAATTGCACGCTACACGGGCAAAGAGCGTGGCGAGAGCCAATCAGCTCACAAGCGCGGACGCCCAATCTTCTCGAACATAATGCTACAGATTGAAGATGGTAAGGCAAACGCACTCCTCGTGTGGCATCCAAATCGTCTTGCCCGCAATGCTTTCGATGGTGGTTGGATTATTACCGCGATGGATGAGGGCAAGTTGCTTGAAGTAAAGACAGCTAACGGCACATACCGCAACACATCGAACGATAAGTTTATGCTTGCGCTTGAGTTTGGTATGGCGAAGAAATCATCGGATGACAATGGTGATGCGGTAAAGCGCGGCACTAAAACAAAATTGAATATGGGCTGGTATCCGAGTCGTGCTCCGCTTGGTTATCTCAATTCTAAAATCGCTGGGAAAGGTCAAAATTATATTTACAATGACCCAGAGCGGTTTCAACAGGTAAAACAAATGTGGCAAATGATGCTGACTGGAAACTACACGCCGCCGCAGATACTCGACATAGTGAGCAACGAATGGAACTTCAAGACGCGCACCACCGACAAGTTTGCTGGCAAGTCTCTGTGTCGCTCCGCAATCTACAGGATATTTAAGAATGCTTTTTATTGTGGTTACTACGAATATCCAAAAAGAAGCGGAGATTGGTATGAGGGCAAACACAAGTGCATAGTTACTAAAGAGGAGTTTCAACGCGTACAAGCCCTGCTCGGCAACAAAGAGCGCCCGCGCCCGCTCACTCGCCGTTTCGCCTATACGGGCATTATGGAGTGCGGACACTGTGGCGCAGCCATAACTGCAGAGGAGAAAATCAAGCGGTACAAGAACGGTACGACACAGCACTTTATCTACTACCACTGTACCAAGCGCATTGACCCGAAGTGTCCAGAAAAGACCGTCGAACTAAAAGAACTCACAAAACAGGCAGACCTCATCATTCGTGGGTTGACCATCTCGGATGCTTTCCGCGACTGGGCTATCAAGTACCTCCACGAGGTGCGGAGTGGCGAAGCCGACGCGCACGAACAGGTCGTCTCAAGCAAGCAGAAGCGCGTTCTTGAAATCACCAAACAAGTAGATGCTCTCCTACTGCGCTACACATCGCCCGCCAACATCGCAGGAGACCTTATTAGCGACACGGAATACAAGAACGCAAAGAATACTCTCTTGAGCGAGAAGGTCGCGCTAGAGGGCGATTTGCAGGCACAGAGCGTGGCTATTGAGAAGTGGATTGAGTTGAGCGAGCGCACATTCAACTTTGCCCGCTACTCTGCGGTCTGGTTCTTCAAGGGCGACTTGGAGACCAAACGTGCCGTCTTTGCGTGCCTCGGTTCGAACTTCTTGTTGAAAGACAGAAAACTCAACATCCAATTGCGTAAACCGTTCCAACTACTCTTCGACAACCTTGATGAGATTGAAAAAGAGATGTTGCAGGTTAGAACTCCCGAAAACGGCTCAACAAAAGGACAAAATGTGTCTTTTGTCTCTCAAAATCTCATTGGGCGGAAGGGGTGGGACTCGAACCCACAAGGGCTTTTGGCCCGCTAGTTTTCAAGACTAGTTCCTTACCATTCGGAGCACCCTTCCATTAAGAACTACTGCGCCGATGATGAAACGGTCACCGGCGTTTCTGGAATGTTCTGTCCATTATTTTTCGGACGGAACCAGATAAGATATACGATTTCTAAAATGCCGAAAGTGTTAATCACAAGAAGCGCTATGAACCACTTCTTCTGGCCGCCACGGGCGGCATACCAGAGAGCATAACCCTTCAAGACGATAGTCCAAAGTACGACAGCGAAAATAATCGGAATAAAAATTACAGCGAGTTGTGGCGTAAAAGGCGAATAGAGTGGCGAAAAATCTGGCATATTGGCTAATTATACCATACAATTCTCATATGAGACATCTTGGCGTTGATTATGGAAGTAAAAGAATCGGACTCGCACTCTCTGATGAGGAAGGGACGATGGGCTTCCCGCATTCAATAATTCCAAACAGCCCCAGGGCGGTTGAACATATTTGTGCGATTATGGCCAAAGAGGATGTGCGAGCGCTTGTCATTGGCGACTCAGTTGACTATCACGGGAAGGCGAATCCGTCTGCCATAGGAGCAAAAGAACTTGGTCGGGAAGTGTCTAGCCGCTGTGGCGTCCCCGTCTTTTATGAATGGGAGGGCCTCACGAGTGTAGAGGCGCGCCGGGCGCCAGAAAAGGAAATGAAATCGCGTGCGGCGAAGCCGCGCGTGAATGTAGACGCCTCCGCCGCCGCTCTTATTCTTACCAGCTACCTGTCCAGAAGTAACAAGGCGTAATCGGTTATAATTAATCCATGGCATTCGCTTTTCGTGAATATATTCGCGCGGCTTTCGCTCCGCCGCGGTATCTCGCGCTTCCTTTCTCTGGTATTGACCTTTCTGTAAGCGGAATCAAGGCAGTACGCCTCGTTGAAGAACCTTACGGTCTCACTCTCGCGGGCTACGCAGACGCGCGATTGCCTTCTGGAGCATATGTAGACGGCGAAGTGATTGACCATTCTGCAGTTGCCGAAGCGCTCTCCGCTGCCGCTAAGACGGCGGGCATTTCTTCCGCCAATGTAGCATTGCCGGAATCAAAGTCGTATTTATTTGAAACGACAGTTCCAGGAACAAATATGTCTGAATGGCGTACGGCCGTGGAGCAACATCTCGATGAGCTAATTCCTCTGCCACCGGAAGAGACCATGTTTGACATAGTCAAAATCGGACAGGGGGAACACGGAGACTCACTCGTTGCAGGAGTCGGTTTAGCACGACGAATTGTTGATAATGTTCTGTCGGTCTTTGACCAGGCGGGTATAAGAGTTCGGGCACTCGATGTGGAAACATTTGCGTCAGCGCGAGCACTCCTTCCTCGTGGGGACGAGTCAACGGTCCTTATTATTGATATCGGCAGGTCAACGACTAAAATGGCCATCGTTACCCGTCGTATCCCTAGATTTGCTACGACGATTACTATCGGCGGGCATTCTCTCACACTTGCGGTACAAAAACATTTCGGTGTAACGGAGGCCGAGGCGCGTAAAATAAAGGCCGAGAAGGGAATTGTGTCTGTCCCCGGGAATGAAGACTATCTTGCGGCGATGCTTTCTACGGTTTCTGCCATTCGCGACGAAATCTCCCACAGGCTGGATTATTGGCAGGGAAAAGCGAAAGCCTCTGGCACGCACACGCCAGTGACGCACGCTATCTTGGTAGGGGGTAATGCCTCCGTGCGAGGACTTCCCGAATATCTAGAAGGAGCGCTCGGAATCCCCGTTATCACGGGGGATGTGTTTATTAATCTTGCTTCTCGCGATGAGTGGGTTCCGACGCTCGATTACACTGAATCGCTCGCGTACGCAACTGCGATAGGGCTCGCACTCCGCGATGACAGTCAATATGAATAACGAACTCGTAAATCTGCTCCCTCCGGAGCGTAAGCAAGAACTTACTAGAGATTACATTTTTCGTGTCGTTGTCGTCGTCGCGGCTCTTGCGACCGTGCTTACCCTTTCTGCGGCCGTTCTGCTAATCCCGACACATGTGCTTCTGAGCGGAAGCATGAATGCAAAAAAGATAAATCTCGCAAGTATTGAGTCAACACTTTCTTCCGTAGACGAAGCGGCCATTGCGGCGCGTCTCGCCACACTCTCAAATAACACGGCTACACTCATCGCCTTATCAAACACCTCATCTGTGAGCACCGTGATTCGGGAGGTTCTCGCGATTTCGCGCCCAGGAATAGCTCTTTCAGGGTTCACATACAGTCCTCCAGTTTCTGCGAACAAAAGCCCGGGTACATTGGCGATTACGGGCTCTTCGGCAACGCGCGACGCTCTCCGCAGTTATCAACTCGCTCTTCAAGAGGCGCCTCTTATTCTCTCCGCCGTCCTGCCGGTTTCTGCTTATGCGAAAGACGCCGATATATCTTTCACCATCACAATAACTCTCGCACCATGAAATCCATCTCTTTTCACATAGTCGCTTGGGTTTCCATTTGTGTTGCGGCCCTCGTCGGTCAGGGATTTTGGTATGCCACGATTGCAAGAAAGAGCGCTACAGTAGCAGACCTACAAAGCCAAATTGACACCAAGGCCGAGACAGCCAGCCGTATCGCTTCTGCGCGCACGGCGCTTGTAGAGATTGCCGATGATGAATCTGTCGTGCAGGGTTATTTCGTTCCAGAAACTGGGGTGGTCTCGTTTATTGACGACCTTGAGGCGCGAGCACGGGGACAAAAGGCAGGAATAAAAGTCCTCTCCGTATCCATCGGTGATGCGAAGAGGAAGGCAACCCTCGTCTTCTCGCTCACCATTACTGGGACATTTGATGCCGTGATGCGCACAATTGGCGTGATTGAATATGCTCCATATGGTCTCTCAATATCTAAACTCTCTGTCGGAAAAGACGAAAAGAGCATTTGGCATGCCAATCTTGAGCTATTGGTCGGTTCAATACTCGCGAGTCCTACCACCAAAACAACCTCATGAATATTTCCAATTTTATCCAATCTCTCTTTATCCGCCCGCGCTTCTACGCGCATTTTGACCCTGTGCGCGACTGGCTGGTGCTACTCACCCTCTCGATACTCGCGTTTGTCAGTATCGTCGTATGGAATGTGTGGGCATTTGACACAGTCGCGAGCGGAGGCGTTATAGGCACGACCGCAACCAGTACCACGCCAGTCTTTAATCATTCCTCACTAGATACCATTCGTAGCGTTTTTGAAAAGCGCTCCGCCGAAGAGGCGAAATATAGAACGGGTGTTTACCGCTACGCCGACCCTTCGCAATAACAAAGAGATGAGATAGTGTATAAAGGTGATTCGCCCCCATAGCTTAATGGATAAAGTAGCGGACTTCTAAGCCGTTGATGTTGGTTCGATTCCAGCTGGGGGCGCAAATGTGCAAGGTAAGATTTATGCATGTTAGAATATCGGTATATCATGAGCACGCGAAATATTTTTCTAATCTCGCTGGCAGTATTTATAGGACTCCTCTTTATCGTTCCCAACTCCTTCATATCTACGGAGTTGGGGAATACGATCTTAACCGTCGTTGCTTTTCTATTCGGAATAATTGCAGGCTTTTATATCATTGTAACTACAACAGATTACAACAGTTTTAAAAATATCTTGGCTTCCGAGAGTGCCGCGTGGATTTGTTTGTATGACAATGTCTTAATTTATGACAAACAGTATGCGGAGAAATTATCCCAGCTCATTGATGAGTATGAAATATGCGCTTTCGATTTTGAACTGATAGATTTCGCGAAATCAACCGAGGATAAATTTAGGACGATTGAGATGTTCATGAACGATCTTCCCTACAAAGAGAATATATCGTCCGTGCATCAAAATATTCGGAGCAATATGGACGCCATCGTTACGGCGAGGCAGCAGGCAGCCGTCCTCGGCATCAAAACGCTCTCCCCGTTTCAGTGGGCTATCTTGTGGTCATTGGCAGGCTTATTTGTTTTTTCGTTGTACGGCCTTCGGACGGGAGAATTATTTTTTGATATTGTAACCGTTGTTATTTCTAGCGCAGTCGTACTCATATTGTTCTTAATTCGCGACCTCGATCTCTATATATGGAATGAACAGACATTCGGCTGGGACATTTTCCAAAATATTTTTAAAGCAATTGGCAGACTGCCGTATTATCCAGCGGAATCTATTGAATCCGGGCGCGTGCGTACACCAGAAAAGGAGTACCGATTGGGCAGGTACATAGACTTCCCGAAGAGCAGAGGGCGAAAAATTGAGGTAATTAAGGCCACCTAGGAATTTAGTTTGCTATTCCAAGTATTCGACACAACTGGTATTCTGCGAGTGAAAGGGCATGTGGCGGAACGGCATACGCGCACGGCTCAGAACCGTGTCCCGCAAGGGTTGGGAGTTCGAATCTCCCCATGCCCACTAGTGCGTCAGTGTTAAAAATAATCCTTTTAGGATTTCTCGAAGTTCGTCCGCGGTTACATGACCGATTCTTTTGAAGAGTCGTTTTTTTGACAGGACGCGGATTTGGAATGGAATTGCTTCCGAGTCTTTTGTCAGACCGGTTGCCTTATTCACCGATAACACAACGCATGTCGGATACGATTTTATTTTTGAGCTAGTTGGAACGACTATGACTATTGGAAGAGCATCGTTGAGAGTGTCCCCTGAAACAATAACCACCGGTCTTTTGCCAGCTTGCTCTGACCCTCTTGCAGGGTTGAGATTTGCGAGCCATATATCGCCTTGTTGCATAATTATGCTCGCCCGACCACTTGTCGGTAATCATTCATGCCCCATTCGGCGAGTTCAAGCATATCTTTATCGCGTGAAGCTCGCGCAAATCCCTCCCTAAGGACATTTTTTGTCGCATCGCGCTGGTAATTCTTGATAGCTTCTTCCAGAATGACACGGCGCGTTCTATTTTGAGCTCGAGCGCGTCTATCAACCCAAGCGATAAGTTCCGGTGAGATAGTGCTGGTAAATGAAGCGGTAGTTTTCATATGTGTAATTATACGTCTAATCATATGTATACTAGCATCTTGTGGGCGGAGCGCAACGGTTTCTGCTAGTATGACAAACAAATGCACCCTTAGCTCAGTTGGTAGAGCAACCCCTTTACACGGGGAAGGTCGTAGGTCCGAGTCCTACAGGGTGCACTACTTCGCCAAGGCTACGAAGTGCCCGCACACGAAACTAAAGAATGTGATATACAGGTTGGTACAGATATGAATGTTAAATGCGTAGGCATTATTATGGACGGTAATCGCCGATGGGCGAAGGCGAATGGACTACCGAAGTTAGAGGGGCATCGTCGCGGATATGAACGAGCTATTGAATGCGCACATTGGGTGCGTAATCGCGGAATTAAACATTTTGTTCTCTACGCATTTTCTACAGAGAATTGGAATCGTGAAGTAGAAGAAGTTTCATATCTTATGAATCTCCTGCGCGAGATGGCTACCAAAGGTCTCAGAGAACTCGCAAAAGAAAATATCCGAGTTCGTTTCGTCGGAACGCGTGATCGTTTAACATCGGACATCCTTAGTGCCATGGAACTTGTAGAAAAGGAGAGCGCCCAGAACGATTTCACTATATGGGTGTGTCTCTCGTATGGTGGTCGAGCAGAAATTACTGCCGCCGCCGCCGCCACTGCGGCGGCGGGCGTGCCTATTACAGAAGAATCTCTACATTCATACTTTTGGAGTGCTTTGATGCCAGACCCTGATCTTATTATTCGTACCAGCGGAGAAAAAAGACTTTCCAATTTTCTTCTCTGGCAATCTGCATACAGCGAACTCTTTTTCACGGATACGCTCTGGCCGGATTTTAATGAAAAAGAATTTGACGCTATTCTTGCTGATTTCGCTTCGCGCGAGCGTCGCCATGGGAAATGAAAATTCTCTATGAAGATGCCGATATCGTCGCAATCGCGAAGCCTAGCGGGCTCTTAACGCACCGCGCCCCGCCGAAGCCAGGCGAAGGGGTGTCTGATGGCAAAACAAAAGAGGAGACAGCAGAAGACTGGTTTAAAGAAAAATATAAGGTTCAGGACGCAGGATATGCGCACAGACTAGACCGCGGCACTTCCGGCGTTCTCGTCTTCGCGAAAAATGCAACAGCGTATGAATTCTTGCGTAAAGCGTTTCATGATAGAGAAATGAAAAAAACATATCTTGCGCTCGTCTACGGGATTCTAAAAGAGAAAAAAGGAACTATAGATTTTGACATTGGTCGCTCAAGAAAAGATTTCCGACTTCGTAGCGCTCAGCCGAAAGCGAAAGGGCGGCTGCGCGACGCCCTAACCAATTATGAAGTGGTTGGAGAAACAGGCGAGTACTCTCTACTCAAGATGAGCCCGGAAACAGGGAGGACGCACCAGATTCGTGTGCACTTAAAAGCCATTCATCATCCAATAATTTGTGACCCGCTATACGCGCCGAATCACCAGCCGGCATTAGGCATTACCAGATTAGGGCTACACGCCTATTCGCTAGACATCCCGTTACCGTCCGGCGGGCGCATTGCCATTACTGCGCCGATACCAGACGACCTAGCTCCAGCACTCGCGCATTTCCCAGATGCGATAAAAAATTTGCTCAGTTAAGTATTCAATGATAGAGTGCGCGACACATATGAGGGTAATAACTCCAGTCAATATAGATGGTCGCGCGAAACTCGGAATCCGTTCGGGCGACACCGTGCGCGTCGTGCAGAATATTATTGAACTTAAGAAAGGCCGCGGCACCGATAAAAAAGAGAAGACAGTTAAAACCGCACGAAAACAGGCCTTTGAAGGTCTCGTTCTAGCTGTTAAGCACGGGCGAGAGGCTGGAGCGACTTTTACTGTACGGGCGACGCTCTCGGGCGTCGGCGTTGAAAAAACTTTTCCGCTCTATTCCCCAGTGATTGATTCAATTGAAATCGTCAAGCGCTCTAAAGTTCGCCGCGCGAAGCTCTACTTCATCCGCGAGAAGGCAGCAAAGGCCGTCCGCCGCCAGCTCCGTAACGCGCGCATGATGAATGTGAAGAGCGATGAAGAGATTGTGGTCGTAGCTCCGATATCTGAAGTCGGAGCCCCGACCGAAGAGGGCCGCGCTTCAATGGACAGTGCTCGGCATGATTCTGCTGAATCAGAAAAAGTTGTAGTATAGTTAAATTACACCTGCCCAGGTGGAGAAATTGGTAGACTTACCGCTTTGAGGTGGCGGCGCCGCGAGGCATGCAGGTTCGAGTCCTGTCCTGGGCACTTGAGAAAACCGGCAAATGCCGGTTTTTGAATGGCCGGGACAGGACTCGAAAGCCGGAGCGCGACGGCGCGAGGCGGGGTCGCGCAAATTTCTAGCAAGAAATTATGCGTGACCGAGCCCCCCGGCACCGCTTGACAGAATCGGTTAGATATGCTTATAATATAAGCAGGTAGCAAACAAGTTCGTGGCCCTTAAAGCCACTTTCCATCAACCCATCACAGGCTAAGGAGGCCAAAATGATCAGAACCATGTTTTTAGCGGCACTGCTCGCCGTGGCTCAAGCGGCCTCGGCGCAGATTCCAGTAATGGATCCTCCGGTGACGGTGGTAGCGCCGGACGAGCTGACCAAGAGTCAGCTCAATGCCATCGTGAAAAAGGCGTCCGAGCGGAAGGAGGTCGAGTGCTTGAACCGGTACACGGCGCAGGCGGCACTCGCCGGCGCAATTGCCGGAAACTTGGCAACGCGACCGGGAAGTTTGTTAAAAACCGGTCCGTTGCTTGGTCTGGCTATCATCTTTCGGCTGGGCAGTAATGTTTACGACGCCATCGTTGAGAGCAAAATCCGCGCGGAATGCGCGGCGGCCGGTGCGGCGGCCGGTCTGGCTGTGAGCTACTGGTATTTTCAGCGGCTCTACAGGACAACG
>Ga0209542_10001349_pt1 | contig 57792 bp, 50 predicted proteins | sample RifCSPhighO2_01_FD_184028 | JGI IMG/M metagenome (GOLD analysis project Ga0209542, IMG submission 184028) | Soil microbial communities from Rifle, Colorado - Rifle CSP2_plank highO2_0.1 (SPAdes) (version 2) | ecosystem: Environmental > Terrestrial > Deep subsurface > Rock core/Sediment ...
GGGGGCTTTTTCCCAAGGCAAATTAAAGTCTCTTTTTCTTTGCCGCTTTCTTTTTCTTGGCCATTGTGTGCAAGCTCCTATAAAGATATTGTTAAGGCCGACCTTGAAAAAAAACACATGGCTACTATATTTATTATCGAGCATTAAACGCTATACGACAATAAAATTTTGAGAAAAAAATATCAAAACTGTGGATAACTTGCGTATTTTGACTCAATTTCGACAAAATTGTGCCGCACAGAGCAAAAAAAAATTTTTTTAAAAAAATCATATACGATTGCTCTAAGCCCGCACCACTACACCTAAAAAAATCTGTGTCTGCTTCGTTAGAACCCGACATATTGAATCTCTTCTTCAAGGTGGAGATCGTACTTGCGATGCACATACTCTTTGATGAGACCTACAAGCATCACGATATCTTCCGCTCGCGCACCGCCCTCGTTCACGACAAAATTCGCGTGTTTTTTTGAAACGCTCGCCTTCCCGATTGTTTTTCCTTTGAGACCGAGGTGGTCGATGAGAAATGCGGCTGGGATTGTCGGCCACGAAGAGAACTCCATTAGTTGCGGAACGAGAGATATGAGACGGCGGCGCGCGGTTTCAGATTTCGGCCATGAAACATTTTTAAAAATACATCCTGCCGAGGAAACGCCGATATCCTGATGACGGGAACGCTCACGCGTATAGTGGCGGACCATGCGCTGAACAAGTTCGGTATCCCCTCGCCGCAAACCAAGCGCGACCGCGGTAATAACAAAATGCGGAGAAGATTTAAAAATACTTTCCCGATAAGAAAAACGGCAAAACGCGTTATCGCGCTCTTCAAGCTTGCCGGTTTTTGTGTTTAAAAATCGGACGCCCTCGACAACATCTTTCATCTCACCCGAAAAACATCCCGCATTCCCGCGCACCGACCCGCCGATACTCCCCGGGATACCGATCGCCCACTCAAAACCGAGAAGGCCAGCGGTAATTGTACGTGCGACTAAAACCGCATTCGGCACTCCGGCGCCCGCAAGCACCCGCGTACCATCAACCGCAATATCACGAAGCATCATGCGAATGACAAGCCCCGGGAAACCGGCATCGGAAACGAGTATATTTGAAGCGGCGCCGATAACGAAATACGGCACTTTCTTTTTTTTCGCGAACGCGAGCGCCTCTTTCAATTCATCTTCGTGCTTAACCTCAATAAAATATCGTGCCTGTCCGCCGATTTTAAAATAGGTATAAGGTTTTAAATCGATATGTTCTTGTATATTCATGCGCTCCTTGGGAACCCGTCTTAGAGGGCCAATGAAGGGTTGAACTCCATAACGATATGTTCTATGTGAGTGCCGGCTTCATTAGCCCTCTAATCCGGCTTCGGGCGCTTCCCTATTATATACTACGAAGGAAACGAGGCAAAATACAAAACCTCCCGTGAAGGAGGTTTTGTACGAACATATTTAGAGCTCTCACAAAGAGAACACCCACATATATACAGTATAGGGTATACGCTTGTATTTGTCAAGACACCCCGTAGGTATATTTCGTTATCTATATCTATAAGAGGAGTGCGACAAAAACCAAAAAATATATTATACTCAAATGAAAATGTTGACCTCAAAAGCGAGAAAAAGCATCCTTGTTATCGGAGATATCCTCATCCTCTGGATGGGGCTTTTTATCACGCTCATCTCCCGCTACCCAACATCAAAACTGGATGATGCGTTACTTCTGCATATTCTCCCATTTAGCATTATCTATGCCGTCTGGATACTCATCTTTTATATTACAGGGCTCTACGAAATCCGAGGCACGCATGAAATACCGAATACGCTCAAACTTATTCTCTACGCCGCGCTTTTAACCGGCGCGATCGCAACGGCTCTCTTTTATTTCGCCCCTCTGTTTCTTATCACGCCGAAAATAAACCTCATGATCGATCTCGTGCTCTCAACGGCGCTGCTCATAAGTTGGCGCGTTTTTTTTATACGCTCTGCGCGGCGATCTCTAAAAACAAAAGTACTCCTAGTCGGGTCATCCACTGATATTGAAGAGCTCGCTGGAGCAATAAAAACATACCCACAGCTCGGTTTTGAAATTGCGATGCGCATTGAGTCCCCGGAAGCGATTATTGCGGCATTTGAATCGACATCCATTGATATTGTCGTTGCACCGCGAGAGCTCCAATCAAACGAACAATTTGTGCATGTGCTCTACAGCACCATCGCGAGCGGCATTCGATTCATTGACGCTGCAATGTTTTATGAGCGCATCCTCGGTAAAATCCCAGTTGCGCTTATCTCAAAGGTTTGGTTTCTTGAAAATATCGCGGAAACTGAAAAAACGTTTTTTGAATTCATAAAACGGGGTATTGATATACTGTTCTCGCTTATCATCAGCGCGTGTGCACTTATTGTATTGCCGGTTGTAGCGCTTTGTATCGCGCTCGATTCACGCGGCCCGATATTTATCCGCCAGAAACGCATCGGGCGGATGGGCATTCCTTTTACGCTATATAAATTCCGCACCATGCAGGCACTCGGCCCTGATGGACTTGCAGAAACAAACGGAGCGGTATGGGCGGAAAAAAACGATACGCGCGTAACGCGCGTCGGCAAATTTTTACGCGCGACGCGGATTGACGAGCTTCCCCAGCTCTGGAATATTCTCAAAGGAGAGCTTTCTTTTATCGGGCCGCGGCCAGAGCGACCGGAATTTGTCGCGCAACTCCGAAAAGAAATCCCGTTTTATGATATGCGGCATCTTGTACAACCTGGTCTCTCCGGATGGGCGCAAACAAATCCTCCTTTTTACTACGGGACAAATAAAGAAGCGATGCTCAAGCTCCAGTACGATCTCTACTATATAAAAAATCGAGATCTCGGGCTTGATCTCGATATCACGCTCAAAACACTGATGGTGATTTTCTCAGGACGAGGCCGCTGAATTTTTGTGATTCTTATAACTGTGAGCACTCACCTCGCTCATCGTGAGATTCTGGCGTTCGATGAGCGCTTTGTTCTGACCGCGCGCCGATGTAAAAATATCGGCATCGACATGCACATTATTGAGAAATGAGATAAGCGCATCGAGATCCTTCGGCAAACAATACCCGCCAAAACCGCGGTACCCTCCATGATACGCATCAAGATGCGAGGCGCCAATCCGGTAATCTGCCGCAAGCCCATAGCGGACATTTTCATAATCAACCTGCGGTTCTTCAACCCCGTCTTTTTTTAACTTGTCGCGGAGCGCGTCACACGAATCAGCGACCACATTTGCAAAAGTAACTTTCAGGGAGAAGAAAGCATTCCCGTAGACTTTTACCATTTCGGCCTCCGTTGCAGATAGTGAGTTGCGCTTGTACCCGGACCCCCACGGAGACATAAAAGGCGCGGCTGGAAGGAGCGCAAGCACCATATGCGCAGCATCAATGCTTGAACCGGTAAACCCGACGATCTGCCTGTCTGGGCGGATCATATCATTCCACGCCTGCGATTCGGTAAGAAACTCGGGGCTAAAGAGCATTTTATGGCCTGGGAACCGCCGCTGGATTGTCTCGGTAGTCCCAGGCGGTATGGTCGATTTGATAACAACAATATGCGGGCTTTTAATAGCAGCAACAGTGCTCTCGACTGCCGATATATTGCATGAGCCGTCATGGTTTCGCGGCGTCGGCACGCATATGAAAATAATCTCCGCCTTGTCTATATCGTCGGAATAATCCTTCTTCGGGTCAGTATCATACAAAAAAAGATCTTTGCCGCACACGTATCCTTTTATCTCACGAAAATACCGTTCGAGCTCGCGACCTACCATCCCGATGCCAACAATACTTACCGTGAGTTTCTCTCGCATATAAATTCTCTTATATACTACCGCCCCAATAATTGCAAAAATGCTTCCGCCGACTGCCGCTGGCTCGGGTCAAGTTCTATAACTTTAAGCGCAGCAGCGCGCGCCTCCGGAATATGCCCTGCTGCTTTATGAAACACGGCAAGGTTTTTATATTCAACAGCAAGAGTTTTCTTCAAAACATCGTCTTGAGATTCAAGTCGCCGTATATATAAATCTTCCATAGCAATTGTTTCATCGAAACGCCCCGCTTTATAATATGCATCGCGGAGTGCCGGCACATCAACGGCCCCAAGAGTTGTTAGTTTTGCCATATACTGCGCTTCCCGTTTTCTATCACCAAAAGCGATTGCGTGAACTATGCCGTTTATATGCACAGCACCATAATCAGGAATCAGGCGCTCTGCGGTATCCATCGCCTCCCACATTCCTGGTATATTTTTTAAAACACTCCTTGCTTGCGCAATTTCCAAATAAATCTGTGGGCGACCCGGAGAAAGCTTTGCCGATTCTAAATATCTTTTTTCGGCGTGTGTGGCATATTCTTGAGAAACTTCGGGAAAAAATACTGCGCCGAGATTATATAGCTGTCCCTGATACATATACCACTTTACGTCATCCGGCCGTTCTTTTATGTTCTCTTCCATTTTTTGAATCGCATAATCTATAACGCGCCGCAAGGACTTCGGGTCACGACCTCCCCCTTGTTTCAAAAATTCAAATATATATTCTGCAATAGACCGCCGCACATCAATATTGCCGTATGTATCATACGCGAGCGCGGCTTCGATTTCACGAAATCCCTCTTCGTCATTCCCAGCAGCAAAGGCATCATATCCGAGCTTGCCATGTCTATTTTCCAAAAGTGGACTCCATGCTCCCACATAAAAAAGTGGAGCTATAACCACCGCTCCCACTAATAAAAGAACGCCCACCAACGATTGATTTTTCCTCTTTGTAAAACTATCCTTAATCACTGGTACTTGGGCGGCGATAAAAGCAAAAATAGTAAAAAGAATCAACAAAGACGCGATGGAATCGAACACGAATAGATTCTGAATGAAGTGTGCAATTAAAAGAGCAGTAAGAATCGAAAACGTCCAAAATGGCACATAATTGTTCTTCCAACCGCGCACAAGAACAATAATGCTCGTAGCGAAAATACCCAAATACACAAAAAGACCGATAACCCCAACAGCAATCCCCATATCCAAAACAACATTGTGAGCCCTGTCTATCCATGGCTCAAGATCAATAAGCTCTGGGCCATACCTTTTATTAAACATAGTATCGATGTTCTCAACTCCCCACCCCCCAAGAAAACGCTCTCGCCACCCTCCCCATCCTACGCGCCATATTTTTAATCGCCCTTGGAAAGAATTGTCCTTGAAGGAAATTGAAGCGAGACGACTTACTGGATCAAAAGAAGAATTAGTGAGGCGCTCCCTGAACAAAATCGCGCCAGAGAGCAACACAATACAAAGAAGCCACCCGATAGCAATATACTTTTTCAGCAATTTATTGCGCAAGCCAAGTGTAAGTTTATCTTCTGGCGCGTACAACAGAACGAGGATCGAGAGTACTCCCAAACCCCCAGCCAGACCGACCAAAGCGCCTCGAGTCGCGGTGAGGAAAAGAGCAAGGCAGGAAAGCAAAAAAACACACCCCCACAAAAGAGCCTCCTTTTTTGTAGAGTCTTCCCGTAACGTAAGCCACAAGGAAATAAAAGCAGAAAGCAAGAGATACGAGGCAAGGAATGCGGCATTGCGTAATGGGCCTTCGACTCGCGCAGTACCCGAGTTCCCGATAAACTCAAAAATGCCAATAAGAGAAACGATGAGAGATGCAAGAGACACGCTGCGCAGGAGCCAGAGTGATTTTTTGTAATCGCGGCACATACTTGCCGTAATGAAAAACAATAAGAGAACATGGGCAAGGGTCCACAACCCCATCATACGCTCATAATTCGACCATACGCTCCGTGAAAAATCCTGTGCAAGCAAGGATGCTGTTGTTGCAATTATAAAAAAAGCAAGCACAAAAATACTGATTGGATTTTTCGCATGCCGCTTAAGATACATCGGGGCTTGCGGTAACCAGAAGACTGTAGAACACTCAATAATCGCAATAAAAAGAAAAGTTTTTGTAAAGGTAGCCGCATACAGAAAACCATCCCACGCGGCAAGGGGAACCACGAGTACGATAAGCATGAGCCCTATGAAAGGAATGCTATTTAAGTGATTCAAGGTCTTGGAGAAGATTGTTCACGATTGACTCGTTTCGTGAGCTCGTGTTGAGCGATGCGTCTTTGCGCGCGCGTTGTCTCATATCTTCTGTAGCATATTTCGCGAGGAATTCGCGTGCATGCACTTCATCGCCAATCGCGCGATATGTGTCAACTATTTCTTTTAACAAGTCCGGCGAGGGATAGCCATGATTCTTAACAACCATCTCGTTTAACCCCTCAAGAAAATGCAGTCGATTTTTAACAACGCCTTCCCGGCGCGACCGTTGCACTGTTAACTGGATATCCTCATATGAGGATATCGGATTCCATAACTCCCTTCCCACCTGCTCTTGATACTCGCGCGTAAAAATGAGCGCTTTATCCAACTCCCCCGCTAAAACATAGACAGAAAAAACGGGGAAATGCAGGGCACCGAGCGTATCCTGTTTTGTTGGCAAACGATATACAGCTTCCGCGGCATCTACAGCCTTATCTTTTTGACCAGTAATTAAGTACAATTCGGCCAACCCAAGATATGTCTGAGCATAATTGGGTGCACGTTTCTGAAGTGCCCGATAAATCGTCTCTGCATTTGCAATATCCTCATTTCTACCAAGATTAGCCCGTATAACATAAAGCTTGCCAAGAAAAAGCGGGATACGAGGACTAGGACTCCCAGCGTACTCTTTTTCCATTTCATCGATACTAAAATCAAGTAACTTACTAAATTCGGCGTTCGTCTGGTCTGTATTAATAGCAACCTGCACAACCGTATCGGCGACACGCTCACGCGCCTCAGTTGTACCAAGTGATTTAGGAACTATAGCGCGCTCAAACTCTTGAATAATACGCTCGACGCCATTACCACGAAGCGATCCTAAACTTATGATTATTTGCCTAGCGGCATAAAGCGGACGCGCATTGAGCATATAAGATAAAACGATACTGGCCACCACAGCGGTAGCCGCTCCAACCAAGGCAAGTGGTTGTTTTTTTCTGCGACTAGGCTCTCGCACATCGTGAAATACGTAAGATGAATGCAAAAACGCAAAGAGCGTAAAAATAATAATATAAGTAACAATATTATCAAAGACAAAAATATTCTGCACGATGTAGGCAACCACCAAGGAAATAACAATAACTGCCTCTGACTGGCTCAGCACACTTCTACGCATCAATTTATATATAATCCAGCCGACACTTACAAAAACAGCAAGGTACACAACAAGACCGATAATGCCAGCCGCTACAAGCCATTCAAGAAGCATATTGTGCGCACGATCAAACCACGGCTCGTTACCAAAGAGATTTGGATTATAAAATTGCGCAAATGGAATAATAAAATTTTCTGGCCCCCAACCCAAAATCGGGCGCGCTTCTGCCGCATCCAACGCAACCCCCCATATCATTATACGCGGGTCATTTGGAATACTTTTAAAAGAAATGCCGGAAAGACGGCTCAAAAGCTCGCTTTTTTGAATCAAGGCACTCTGCGGTGCAAAAATAATAAGAGCCCCCAGAAAAGCAACGAGTGTAACACACACAAGTCCAGTCGCACGATATATGCGTGACTTTGAGAAAACTATGAACAGCACCGCGACAAGCGCAACGCCGACAGTAAAACCAATAAAAGCTCCGCGGCTAGCTGACTGAAAAAATACATATAATTCTATAAAGAACAAAAGCGCGCACAAACTGCGCACCCAAGGTACGCGACTGCGCAAAAAAAGTACTGCTGCAAAAAACAAATGAAACATTAGATACACGGAAAGATAAATAGAGTTCCCGAACCCCGCAAATACTCTGCCGCCGCCAACGATCTCAAGCGTGCCCGTACTTTGCAAAAAACCATGAAAGGCTTCGACAACGCTCACGCCAAGCGAGACCACAAGAAACGCAACCCATTCTTTTGATTCTCGTACAGAATGCGCCAAGACAAGAAACAGCGCGAAAAGATGAATATGCGTGACAAGCCCCTCCATTCGCTCGAAGTTTGACCAAAAACTGTGGTAAGGATCAGCGCCTAAAATCGTTGCGAAAATAAGCACGAGCATAAATGCCAAAAGAGCAAAAAGCAATGGGCTTTTCCGCGGACGAAAAGTTGGATTAAGACACGCCAGTGCAAGCCAAGCGCCAAATATCAATTCGGTTATAATGCGAAAATAAAAATTCTTTCCTGTAATAAAAGGAAAAAACAGTGATTTTGCGACAATAAGCGGCGTAAAAAGAATCAGTACAATCCCAATCCGGATAACCCATAAAAGAACACGCTCAAGTTGAGACATAGCGAGTACCATTATGCCATAAAAACAAAATAAATAAAAGCTGGTCGGAGCTTATGTCTCCTTATTATGAAAAAACTGCGGCGTACGCCGCAGTTTTTCCTTCATCCACAAAGCGTTACTGTGATTCGAGAGCCTTGATTGCGTCTTGGATAGCTTTCATTTTTTGCTCTAATAACTCCAAATCGGAAACAGGCGCGGACGACGAGCCGCCACCGGCAGGGCTCGAAAGGGAATTAAGTTTTGCGAGTGTCTGCGGACCGACGCGCCCAACCGAAGCTAATCCATACTTTTCCTGGAAACGCCTAACCGCCTTGACAGTAAGCGCACCATAATACCCCGTAATCTTCCCCTCGGGATAAATCGCAGAATCACCAGCTAAGAAAGTCTGAAGCCTTCGGACATCATCCCCCTCCATCCCAGACTGTAGTTCATGCTCGAACGGTCCTCCTGATACAGCTTGCGACGGCGCTGGTGAGGGCGCTTGAGAGCCGCCGAATACTTCAGCGAGTTTCGCAAGTGTCAACGGACCAACGCGCCCAACAGCGGGGAGACCATATTGCGCTTGAAAACGCTTCACAGCCGCTCGGGTTGCTGGTCCAAAATAGCCTGTCACCAATCCACCGGGATAAATATCGGGGCGGGTTGCCAATAGGATTTGTAGTTTGACGACATCGTTATTTTCCATCCCGAAAGCAAGTTCGCTCGAGGGTAATGACACTGCCGCGGGAGCTGGTGTTGCCGGGGTAGCTGGTTCTGTAGGCGTTGCGGGGGTTGCGGGAATTGCTGGAGATTCTGTCGGCGTAGCAGGCGTTGCTGGTGTAGCAGGAGTGGCTGGTTCTGCGGGCGCTGCGGGGGTTGTTGATGAACCTCCACCGCCTCCACCACCTCCTCCGCCACCACCACAGGTGCCAGTAACCTGAACGTTGATTGATGAAACCTGTGAGGCACTAAACGTTAAACTCCCACACGATCCTTTGATATCTTGGTCGTTAATAAAATTTTTGTCTGTTGTAATAGTTACACTCTGGCTACCAGAAAGTGTAAATGTGAGAACTGAGCCAGAAACCGCCAGTGTATCAAAAGATGACCCACTATTTAACGTTACAGTACGTGTTTCATCCCCACCTTCTGGAGGAGTAACTAAGAGTGTTATATTTTCTGTGACATCTGCAGCATAGGTAATACCTACAATACCAAGGAAAAGTATGGCCGTGGCTATGAAACGTATGAATTTGTACGTTGAAGTAATCATATTCTGTTATGTATGAACAGATTACTAATTATTAATTACCGCCACACGAACCTGCCTGCACCGTCAATCCATCCTCCGCAGCATTAATAAAGATGCGATAGGTTGATCCATTTTTACTCAACTCAATGCAACCACCTGTCGAGCCGGCCCCTGACCCAGCCTCATTGACAATACTCAATGTTGTTGTGCCAGTGCCACCCGATGATACCAACATCGCGCCGCCATCGAAAATGAATTTATTTGGCGCACCTGTCGAGGAAAGAGCAGTACTCGTTGCGCCTGCGACTAATCGGCCATTAGCCGTGAAAGAAAGCAACCCTCCGCTTGAGCCAGTGCCAACAATAAAATCACCATCCGATGTTGTTGCATTCGCAACCCCTAATCCGCCGGAAACAAACACATCAGCATTCGTTCCTGCCAGCCCGCCAATAGCTACATCGGCTAGGGCTTGCGATGTCGTAGCGCCGACAAAAAGATCCCCCGTGACGGTAATATCCGTCCCAATACTTGTTCCAAATGCACCCCCCGCAACAAACAGAAACGCCGCCACGATAAATGCGCTCGCAGCTATTGCTACCTCTCGCCGCTTAAAAGACCTTAAATATACGTTCATGGAATAAAACCGTAATAAAACTTAAGATAATAAATGCTATCAATAACTTGACTTTAAAAAGAGCTCGACTTAGCTCTTATGTCGTCTACAGCTCTAGTATAGTCTCCCAAGAACTGCCTGTTAAATATAAGCCCTGTGGATAACTTAGACAAAAAAAAAACGAGGTCCAGGGCGTCTATCGCATCATCGGTGACTTTCCAAAAAACTCTCGATACCACTTGATCGTCTCGAGCATCCCAGCTTCGAAACTCCACTTTGGTTGCCACCCAAGCATCTCGCGCGCCTTTTTTAAACCCAGGGGTACCGGCAGTACTTGTGGCGGAGTTGAATCAAGCACTATTGGTTCAATATTACTTTCCATTAATAAAAGAATTCGCCTAGAAAGATTAAGCACTGTAAAAGGGGTCCCTGCTCCGAAGTTGAATGCATGACCATGGACGCGAGAATCATCCATTTGTTCCGCAAGGGTAAGATAAGCGCTCACCGCATCTTCTATGTAAAAGCAATCACGCACAACGTGTGCGGCGCTGGAAATTTTGAGCTCTTCATTGAAAAGTGCCGCGCGGATCGTTGAGGGAACAATCCGACGAAAGTTGAGATCCCCACCCCCGAAAAAGTTGCCGCAACGCGTTATAGCAACAGGTAAGCCGTATGCATGAAAATACGACTGCGCGATAATATCTGCCGCCCCTTTCGAGGCGCCGTAGGGATCTTGCCCGGCGAGCGGGGTGCTTTCGTCATACGTTTTGAGATCAGGAAAATTGCCGTATGCTTTTTCCGACGAAGCAATTATTACAGCGTTAAGATGTGGTAGTTCGCGACAGGCTTCCAGAACATTCCATGTACCGGCAATGTTGGTTTCAAATGTTGCACGCGGAGACTCACGCGCAGTATCAATCATGGCCTGCGCGCCAATATGAAACACGATCTCGGGCTTTTCGGAACGCACTATTTCTACAAGCGCTTTTTCATCACGAAGATCTCCCATTCGAAGAGTAATTTTTTTATCCATCCCACTGCGCGTGAGCAATGAATTGGGGTGATGTTGGTAAACCAACCCAACGACAAGAGCGCCGCGCTCTACAAGTGCACGCGACAGCCACGAACCTAAAAGCCCTCCTACTCCCGTAATAAATACACGCTTCCCCTGCCAGTACGCATTCGTATTCGTGCTTGCGTGTCGTATGTTATGTGAGTTCATTTCGCAATGGGACCTTCGCTAATTTTCGATGCACCCAAGCGCCAAATAATGACGCGCCATGGGCTGCAAGGATAAATATAAAAGGACTCACGCTATAGCGATATCGTGGATGAGCAACTGCGCCACCCGCAACTAACGCCATAGCAAGAATAAGAAACATAAAAAGCAAAGCCGTGTTTCGAGAGTCATCCAATACCGCTCTGATAAATCCGACTACCATAAGAATAGCTACCGTAAACCAAAAAAGAAAACCGACAACAAAAATCACAAACGCCAATGTATCAGCAGTAAGCGCGCGATACACCCCACGGAAATCCCCCGCAAGTACGAAGGCTGTTATACTCGGGTCGGGGCTTTGAATGATTTTTACATCTCGCGCCACTTCCCCGAGCCCGTCACTAAAGAAAAAAGGGAGGGTTTTAATGGCATGAAAAAGTATATAGTTGAATGGATGCTCTTTAATATAATCAATGGCCACCTTCCACATATACGGCGAGTGACGCAAAGATCCGGCTTTTTCTCGCAAGACTTCGTCCTTATAATTATCCGGAACAAGCTCAGCCAAGCGCAATTTAAAAAGCTGCTCCGCTTCCCGCTCTGGGATATTGTTCATATACGCATAGAAGTGTGGCGCATGTGAATGATAAAACTGCCAGCTTGCTACTACCGATAGCTCAAACTCGCCAAATAAGATTTTGTTGCGCACCAGCCACGGTCCCACCACTAATATAAAACCAACTGCGATAATAATTGCAGCTTTCAAATTCCTTTTGAGAATACGAGGTCTGAAAAATGGATACACCACAAAAAATAGGAAGAAGACTACCCCAACCGGACGCACCAAAGTTGTCACCCCAAGAAGAAAACCAGCGAAGAATCCCTTATTTTTTATAAGCACGAGCACGGAAAGTAACGTAAGAAATATAAAAAGTGGCTCGGTCACAATATAATTTGAATAAAAGATACCGATGGGGTCGAATGCAAACAAAATAGAAGCTCCTATCGCTACCGGCTTCGTAAAGACGGAAGAGGCAATCCTAAATATTGCAAGCGCAGAGAAACCCGCAATAAGGTTTTGCAAAAATGGCACTGCGAGCAGGCTTTTAGCGGTAACCAGCACAAAAGCGAGAAAAATAGGATACACGGGGGTTTCGTAACTATTTGGCTCACTGGCATCCTGCGATAAAAAACGCCCGAATTCTATTATGCGTTGTGCATCCCTTATATAATGTGTGGAATCAGAGCCAATTAGTGGAAAATTCGGTATAGCCGATACAAAAAAAACGAAAAAAAACATGCGCACAGAAAAGGCTGCCAGAAAAATTAGAACTTCGCTCTTATGCAACATCAGCCACGTGTACATAAATTACTTTAGCGTGCTAAATCTGTAATAAATGGCTGCCCATAACAGCGCGGCTGCATTATACCATCGAATCTTTTTACCTTCAGTAAAGCTTCTGGCTTTGTATGGAATAGGAATCTCATAAATCTTATACCCGCATCGTGAAATTTTAGCAGTAAGTTCAACTTCAATTTCAAACCCCTTGCTTTCTATTATAAACGAATCGAGAACTTTTCGTGCAATCGCTTTCGACCCAGTAATGGCATCGGTGAGATGGAGTCCGAGAATTACATTGATAAATTTATCAATCAAAAGTCCACCGAGAAGATACGTACGATATCGATAAGCATTTTTCTGCAATTGCATATTGCGTGAGCCAAATACAACAAGTGTCTTTCCCGTGAGTATCGGCGCGATGAGATCGGGATACGTTTCCGGGCTATATTCGAGATCTGCGTCTTGAATAATAATGATATCACCAGTTACCACTTCAAAACCCGACCTCAGTGCACCGCCTTTCCCGATATTTTTTTTATGAGAAATGTATTTGATACCGTGATTTCGGGCGATTACTTCTCTCGTTCGATCTGTAGAGGCATCGTCAACGACGATAATTTCTTTTTCAATACCATTCGGAAGTATGACACTTTGCACTTTTTGTATTACATTGCCAATGGTTGCCTCTTCATTATGCGCGGGGATAATAACTGATACTCTTTTATAAACCATATATCGTGCTTATCGTATCATGCCCTCAATAGAATTTGAAACATGAAATGTTTTGTTGTATAATCTAATCTATCTATGAATATTCTTGTTACTGGCGGGCTGGGTTTTATGGGATCGAATCTAGTCCGATACCTTTACAAGAACTACCCAGACTATTCGATCTGGAATCTTGATCTCATCACCTATGCGGGTAACCCGGAAAACCTTGCGGATATAGAAACAAAGGAACGCAACAAAACTTCTGTAAACCAACGCTATCACTTTATCCGCGGCGATATCTGTGACGAGTTATTGCTGGAATACCTGTTTGAGAAAAACAGTTTTGACGCGGTAATCCACCTGGCAGCCGAGACACATGTGGACCGTTCGATCACCGACGCACGCAACTTTGTTCGCACGAACGTAAAAGGAGTACAAGCCCTCTTTGATGTAATGCGCCTCCATCCGGTGCCGCGCATTATCCACATCTCCACTGATGAGGTATACGGCGATCGGCTTGGCCTTGACCCCGCAGATGAACTCGCTGCATTTCGGCCATCAAACCCCTACTCCGCTTCAAAAGCCGCGGGGGATCTTTTAGTGCAATCCTACATTCGTACATACCATATGCCCGCCATCATCGTACGCGCAGCAAACAACTACGGTCCGCGCCAGCATCCGGAAAAGCTAATTCCGATTGCAATTTCAAACCTACTTGAGGGCAAAAAGATGCCTATCCACGGCAAAGGCGATAGTATACGCTCATGGCTTTTCGTCTCTGATTTTGCAAGCGCCATCGATACCCTGCTTCATAAAGGTGTATTGGGAGAATGGTACAACGTCGGCGGCATCGAAAAGACAATTGGTGAAGTGGCAGAGCGGATCGCAACACTCCTTGGCAGGGATCCCAAAAAAAGCATAGAGTACGTGAGCGCGCGCCCCGGCGCCGACATGCGCTACGCGCTCTCATGGGAAAAAATAAGAACAAACCATCAATGGCAACCTAAATACACATTTGAAAAAGCCCTTGCCGATACTGTTGACTGGTATGTCGCCAACAAAGAGTGGTGGAAAAGAGTTCGCGCAACGCAAAGTTTCCAGGCATCCTACGAACGCCAGGCTACCGGCAAGTGGTTTGGAAATACCAATAGCTTTTGATACATTTACCCCGTTACAAGAAAGCCACGGGGATGAATTGTGGTATATATGCAAACCACAAGATAAATCCCGTTAGAAATCCCCATGTGGCATTTTAGATCTCCATGAGAATTGTTCTAAGTGGTAACCCACGCCATAGAGCAGCGGGGTATTATTTCTAACGGGATAAAATGCTACAAGCGCAAGCTTATGGTCATCTTGTAACGGGGTTTACGCATGCACGCGCTATGCAAAATATTATGGCCTGTCGAAACAACGCGCGAACAAGAAAAACCCCCGGCCAATAAGTGAACGGGGGCTATGACTGCGTTGTACGAAGTATAGAAGAAGGAAGAGGAATGTGTTGACCCATGGAGTGTTCATAGAGAATATTTGGAGTGGATGGGTTAAATGGGATACCAAGTTGGGAACGAGCATCGGATTCGACACGGTCGCGAAGGATTACCAACTCCCCAGCCGACAGATGATCAGTATAAACATAGGCGTGGTATTCACCCGGGACGCCTTTATAGTAATCGGCGATAGTCGTGTGATCAATATCGTAACTGAAAAGATGATCTCCCGTCTTATGGTATGTGTACACCCATACACCCTCCGTCTCTCGGTGTGGTACAGCAAAGTCATAATATGGTGTACCTGGATAAGTGGTGATGATCGAAATGTCGAAATCATCGGGACGACTCTTAAGAAGCCAGTCGTATGTATCGGCGACGGTTTGGAAAGATTCGCCTGGATGTCCGAGTGATAGGAGCGCCTTAACTTTAAGCCCATGCCGCCGTGCAATCTCGACACATTGAGTATTTTCCTCCCGTGTCGAGCGTTTATTGATATTCTTAAGAATGCGCGGGGATCCCGATTCAAAACCCACAAGAATCCACCGGAATCCGGCAGCATACATAGCTTCAGCTTGCTCATCAGTAAAAAGCTGCGCCTTAACAAACCCGCGGAGCTTCCACGAAACACCCAATCTCTCTTGCTCGTAGCGGATCATCTTCATGAGTTTCACCATTTCACGGTTCACATTAAGCTCGTCATCGTAGAACATCATGCCACGCACTTCGTATCGATCATAAAGGTGCATGAGTTCTTCGAGCACATTTTCACTCGACCTCATCCGCACGCGGCGAAGGGATGGAGATTGGCGCCCACCGCAAAAACCACACTCGAATGGACAACCTAATTGAGCGATCAGACTAAGCGCACGCTCATCATCAATAGCATAACGATATGAATTAACGTCCACCAGATGGCGCGCCGGAAATGGCAGTACGTTGAGCCGTTCATTGGTAAGAAACAGAGAAGATTGCGGATTATCTGCATCGATTATTTTTGATGAATGGTCGTTGAGCGCCTGGAAAATTGCATCCTCGCCATCTCCAGCAATAAGCACATCGAAGTGCTCGAATAGTTTCTCCTCGGCACGGATCGCGCGAGCATAAGAACCGTTGATCCCAAGACGCCTTTCGCGCTTCACTGCGGCGTGTACTAGGGTCACATGTGGCCCCCCAAGAATGATACGCGCGCCGATGCATAAAGAATGAATTGTTTCGGCAATTTCACATGCCGCAGGAAGCTGCGGCGTTGTCGTTGTAATACCAAACACGCGAGAATTAGTTGAGCTCGCGTGTACACGAACAACATCGAGATAATTCCTTACACCCGAGAGATCAACCAATTCTACAATATACCCTGCATGTTCAAGCACAGCCGCAACTTTCAGAATACCTAAGCTCATGAATACCCGCTCATCCAGTAAAAAAGTTGACGGCGGGATAATCAACGTTATTTTCTGGGCCATATTCTCTAACCTCCTGTCTTGACAAAGTTCGAGCTTCTGTATTGTATTGAACAACAAAAATATGTGCATGTAAAGACAAAAGATAGTAGCATTCTTGCTTTAGTTGACCAACAACGTTATTCTCCATAGTAATCAACTAATATAGTAAAAAAATTAATAAAATGTATTATCTAAAATGTTTGATCTTTCTATAGTGATCGCCGCTTACAATGAAGAAAAGCGTCTGCCTGGGACGCTCGATCGGATGATTAACTTCTTTAAATCCAGCGCTGTTCGCTACGAGGTCGTCTTGGTAAACGATGGGAGCACCGATAATACTCTTATGTTGTTTGAACAATATGCCGCGCGTTATCCTTTTATAAAGACGATTACTCATACTCCAAACCGCGGGCGGGGCTTTGCTATCCGAAAAGGAGTGCTTGCCACGTCTGGAGATGTGGTGCTTGAAACGGATGCTGATGGCAGTGTTGCAGAAGAAGCTATATTGCGTTTTTTAAACTATTTAAAAACGCACTCCGACATTGATGCGGTTTTCGGAAGCAGAGAGCTCAACTCGTCGCGAATTGCGAAACACCAACCGTTTCTTCGGGTTTTCCTAGGGTATGGGTTTATCTACATTGCACGACTACTGCTCTGGTCATGGAACACAACTGATTTTACGCTCGGATTCAAAATGTTCCGGCAAGCCGCGGCTAGCGATATTTTTTCCCATCAATTTGATAACCACTATGTGGCCGAAGCAGAAATCGTTTATGTCGCAAAAAGGCGCGGCTGGAAAACTGCAGAACTGCCTGTCGTGTGGAGCGATAATCGAGATTCACGGGTGCATCCATTACGAGACTCTTTGCGGTCGCTGATCGGTCTTTTACATCTGCACAAAAATATCTTTCGCGGTAAATATAAGCGATAAAAACTATGGATGCGGCGCTCTATGAAACAGCCTATCGTCTCGACGAAACTCATTGGTGGTTTCGCGCGCGCCGCCGCGTTATATTTGATATACTTGACGGGGTATCGCCAGGGCCGTACCAAAGCGCCCTTGATGTCGGGTGCGGCGGCAATATTCATAATACACTCGCCTTGGCAAAACGCGCACAGCGCATTGTTGGATTGGAGATATCAAAGGAAGCAATTGGCTTTGCAAAAAAACACTGTCCCGATCTTACGATCATAAAAGGCGCTTGGCCAGACGTTACGCTCTCCCAGAAATTTGACATTATTACCCTTTTTGATGTTCTTGAACACATAGAGGATGAGGTGAGGGCGCTCAAAAAAGCAGAGGAAACCCTTGTACAGGGAGGTACTCTGGTGCTTACGCTTCCTGCATATTCATTGCTTTGGTCAGAACACGATGAGTACGCTCACCACAAGAGACGTTACACTAAAAAACACCTGAAACATCTGATTACGAATAATACCAGCCTTCGGATTCTGCGTATAACCTATTTCAATACACTGCTCTTCCCGCCCATTCTTGCCTTTCGAATAAGCAAATACCTTTTGGGAATTCGGTCTACTGCCACTGACTTCTTTCCAATCCCGTCATGGCTAAACTGGCTTCTTGAAAAAGTATTTGGCACAGAACGCTTTTTATTGCGTTTCCTTAACCTTCCTGTCGGTGTGTCTATCCTTTGTATTGCACAAAAACCCCACCATGAACAATAAAAAAGAATATCTCCTGATCGCTAGTATCATCCTTTTGGGTCTTGGCATGGCGCTTATGATGAGCGCCACCAACGGCACATGGCGCAACACGAGTTTTGCCGACTACTCTGACGACTCTGATACCTATAACCGAACCGCCATGTTGCTTGTCGAGCGGTTTTCGTTCCATGACGAAAGCAGCTTATACGTAGGAATGCAGCGCCGTTCTCCGGGATACCCCGTGTTCCTTGCGTTTCTTTATTTCTTTTTTGGCAAAGCGCCGGCCGCTGTTTTTGCGGCCCAGGGGCTTCTGTACGCCGCAAGCATCTTTCTCCTCTGGAAACTCGCGCGTCTTTACTTGACTCGACCTTATTCTTTCCTCCCTCCCTTCCTCCTTGCCGCCGCCTGGCCAGTGGCACTCTTTGTGACAAAGCTGGAAACCGAACTTTTGTCACTCTTTCTTCTGCTGGCATATATTTTTCTTACCGAAACTTTTTTTCTCGGACAAAAACGTAAATTTCTTCGTTTGGTGGGTGCAGGGGCAGCACTGGCTTCGTTTATCCTCATAAAACCTGCGACGTTGTATCTCGTGCCACCAATCGTGATATTTCTTGCACTCCGCGCCCGGCCACCCCATCTATCTGTTCAAAAAACACTGGCCGCGTTCCTTGCTTTTCCCGTTATCCTGATCGGCGGTTGGACAGTACGCAGTATCATTGTTTTTGACACATGGCAAATCCAGAGCGGATCCTTTGTGGTTGGCTATCGGGGGCTTGAAGTGACTGGCTCGTGGGACCGCGCGACAGCCGCATTTCTCGGAGGACTTCTTGGCGATATTGTTGCCGGCAAATTTTTTCCTGGATACGCGCGCGATCCGGAACCATATCCAAGCATTGACGCTATCACAACCCAATTTGTCATACTCGGCAAAGAAGGACTGCGAGAGGCAGAACGTGAAAAAATCATATATAGAGAAGCATACGATCGCATCCTACAGAATCCTTTGAAATTTGCTCTCTATGGCATTACAGGACTTTTGCGGCAAAATACTCCCATGAACCTCGAGGGTCATGCAATGACACATACCTTTGCTGGTGGAGAATATGACTACCTTTCAGAAATAGAAAAAATAGCAATCCTTCTTGCGATACGGCTCACGTGGTATTTTTTTCTTGCGATGGTTCTCTACGGAGCTTGGAAACATATGCGGCATTGGGAGTCGTGGGGCATAATCTTTATTTTTGTATTCGGTTACAATCTTCTCTACGCTTTCTTCACGCATAATGAGGCACGCTACATGGTTCCTCTTTTCCCCTCATACTTTCTCCTCTTTACAGCCGCACTTTTCTTCCTGCAAAGCGGCCGGCAGTCCTCGTTACGCGAGAGCGCTTCAGATTAATTTCTTTTTTATGATATAGAGCGGCCGACGCTTTGTTTCAATATACATGCGGCCGAGATACTCACCAATTATACCAAATAGAAAAAGCTGCACCCCTCCTAGAATAAGAATAACGAGCACAAGTGTTGTAAACCCCACGGCTTGTGTCCCAAAAAAAATGCGCTGGATGAGATACCCAACCCCAACGAATCCAGAAACAAAAGAAATAAAAATACCAAGAATGCTGATTTTCCGAAGCGGATAGGGCGAGAATGAGATAATTGCATCAAGTGCGTAGGAGAGGAGCTTCATTAACGTCCATTTGCTTCTGCCCATCGTGCGTTTACCATGTTCAACATCAACCAAGGTACTTGTAAAACCAACCCAATGAATGAGCCCCTGAATGTATACCGTGCGTTCGGGCAATGAATTGAGCGCGTCTACAACCTCACGGCGCATAGCCCGAAAAACCCCTGCAAACATCAGCTCATGGCCAGCTGGCAATTCGTGCGCAGGCACAAGAAAATACATCATCCAAACAAAAAGACGCGAACTTGCTTTGCGGTAGAAAGAATCTTGGCGGTTAATACGGCGCGCATACGCTACATCGTACCCTTCATGAAGTTTCGCAAGGAGCTTTGGAATCTCTTCCGGTTTGTCCTGCAAGTCGCCGTCCATCAAAACAACAATGTCCCCCTTTGCATAATACAAACCCGCGCGGATTGCATAGACCTGCCCAAAATTGCGAGAAAATTGTACCAACTTGAGCCGCCTGTTCCTCGAATGCACAGCCTCAATTAACTCAACTGTTTTATCTTTACTGCCGTCATCAACAAAAATGACCTCGTAGTCTGTACCAAGAGAATTAAGGACATTCTCCAGTCGCTTCACCAACTCTAAAACAATTTTCTCCTCATTAAATACCGCCACGACGATGGAAACCATAGTTTCATAAAGATACCACAAAAATAGCCGGACATCAATCGTGTCCGGCTCTTCGTTTTGAGATAACGCGCGCGGGATTGCCCACCATAGTTACACCGTCCGGCGCGACTTTGAGCACTACGGCTCCTGCACCAATGACACAGTTTTTCCCTATCGTGACATCGGGAATAACCGTTGCGTTGGTAAAAATATCCGTCCCCTCACCAACTATCACACGGCCGCCAAGATTAACACCTGGCGCTATGTGAACAAATGAACCAATTACATTATCATGCTCTACAATAGCCCCCGTATTTATAATGCAATGCTCGCCAACTCGCGCATCTGGATTCACCACAGCCGTTGCCGCAATGAATGTCCCCGCACCAATCACAGCGCTTTGTGCAATTACCGCGCTTGGATGAGTCGCAATTGCGAACTCGAAGCCTTGGGCCGTGAGTAATTCTGCGAGCTCTCGACGTGCTGCGTTCTTGCCAATCGCGATGATAATCTCGCGGCAATTCTCATGAAAGAGTTCGGCGAGCTTCTCTCTGCCGCCAAAGACGCTATACCCGAAAAACTCTCTGCCATGAAGCACGGCATTATCGTCGAGAAAACCGGCCACGACCCTCCCACTGCGAATGAGCGCATCGGCGACTACCTTCCCGTGCCCGCTCGCGCCGTAGATTATTACACCCAAAGAACTCATGTGCGCCCTCCTTTAGACGAGCTTCTGGATACAAAGACTAACAGATTTCACAATATATGCAATATTTTATGACGACATCACAATCTTTTAAGGATGCCTTGCAGAATCGTACATATATACTCAATTTGTTTTTCAGTCAGCGCATTAAAAAATGGGAGGGCAAGCGCATGATCCATCATATATTCAGCGACCGGAAAATCACCGTGCCTATAGCCAAACTTCTTTTGGTAAAAATAACTTAAGTGAATGGGAGGGAAATAATCGCGGGATGCAATATGGTATTTTTGAAGTTTTTTGATAACGAGATCGCGTTGCTCTCGCGAGAAATGATCTGCAAGTCGAGTTAAATAAATATAGTGACTCAAGTGTGTTCCTGCGGGAGGGATAAGTGGGGTGTGAATCAGGGATGAATGATGTAAACATTTAGTGTACAATTCTGCAACGCGTATTTTCCTTGAGAGAATCGTTCCAATGCGCTTTAGCTGCGCCGTTCCAAGCGCACAGTGAATATCGCTGATGTGATAATTGTATCCAAGCATTCGATAATCACTCCATCGCCCACGAGGCGAGGCGCCGTGATTTCGTATTGCCCGTGCAAGATCGGCAATTTTCTTATCATTAGTAAGGAGCGCGCCGCCCTCGCCGGTCGTTATTTGCTTATTTGGATAAAACCCAAAAATCCCCACATCACCAAATGAACCGGCCATACGTTTTTCACCTCGCCTTTTTTTATAGCTGCCGAGTGCCTCACAACTGTCTTCGATGAGAATAAGGTTATAGCGATTTGCAAGTGCTCGCAAACGTCCCCAATCGGCTAGATATCCAAACATATCCACTGCAAGAATTGCTTTTACGCGTTTCTTCCTTTTCTTCAGCTCCTTTATTTTTTCCTCAACGAGACCAGGATCAATGCAATAGGTATCCTTTTTAATATCAACAAAAACTGGCACTGCGCGTTCAAATAAAATACAATTTGATGAAGCAATAAAACTCAACGGCGTCGTTATAACATGATCACCATCGCCGATATTATAAGCCTTGATTGCGAGATGAAGCGCGCTCGTACCACTATTGACAGCAACTGCATAGCGCCTGCCGACATACGCAGAAAGATGTTTTTCAAATTCATATAACTTCGGCCCCCGGCTCAAGATGGGCGATTTCAAGACCTCAAGGACCGCCCGCCTTTCTTGCGATGTTATATCAGGCCCGGCGAGCGGAATAGGTTTCATAAAACAATTGTAAGCTATCGGTAAAAAAAATCAAATAAAAAGGCATGGCAGTAAGAATATAGCGAACCTCCGCGTGAGTAAAAAATGCATACATGCCATTATAGTAAAGAGCCACGAATGCGATAAGTCCCCACGTTTGCCAATCCTTAGCGTGTCGAACAATGCCATAAAGCACAAGAGCTAAAAATGCATACCATATCCCGCGGAGTATAAGAATGATTCCAATTTTTCCAACTGGCGGAATACTGTCGTGCGCGCCTACAAATACATGCATGATTTCCTGGCTACCATAATTGATGGGGGCATTGAGACGTAAGAGGTTAAGGAAGCCAACAAGAAAAAATTTCACAGGCCTTTTCTTGATCTTCATAATCGCCTCCTCTTTCAACCGAGCATCAAATTTAACTCGCGTCATCTCCGTCCCATCAAGATCAGTGACTATCCAGTGAAAACCCTTCTCTTTGTCGAAACCATAGAAATGCGATGTTTCAAGCCTTCTCTCGATAGCTGGATCCCAGGTTTTTGGCTCTGCAGGAAGACCATTTTCGCGGGGGAAGGCACTATATAGCTTTGCTCCCACATAATCACCAACAGCAAAACTTAACCCCATCGATATGAGCTCGGGGGGGGTGAAATCAACTTGGGAAGCACGCCGTAAAAGAATAACCCCTCCAGTGCCAAGCTCGCGAGTACCTAAAACTCGATAATTTCGCTGCGACCACACGCCAATGATTACGCCTACAAGCGCGATAAATAGAAAAATATGTATAGCGAGAGTCCGTCTGTTTAAACGCGACCACTGCCACGCGATAACAATAATAACAAAGAAAGGAACGGATAAAATCAAGATTGGTTTTTCAAGAACCCACGCGCCGACTCCACATCCTGCGGCAACGAGCCACCAAATGTTTCGAGTATCGCGGTAGTGAAAAAAGCTCCACACGGAGAACGTCGCCATAGCGAGCGCAAACATCTCGTAACTTCCGAAAGCAACAAATGTGGAAACCTCCCAATAGACCCCAAGGAGCAAAGACGGCAAAAACGCCCACCATCCGGAAAGAAATTGTTTACTTATACGCCACAGAAAAAAAAGTGCCGCAAAGAGCAGGAAAATGTTTACCAAAAGTACCGACGAGGCGCGTTCTCCGAAGAGCAATAACCCTACCGCTACAATACTCGCATACACCGGCCCCCTTTGGGTGAGCCCAATATATCCAGGCTCACTGTAGTTAAACGTGCCGGTGTGTGTAAGACTTACCGCCTGACCAGTAAAGGGACTCCAAGGGTCAAGAGAACCAAACGAAACTTGGCTTAGTGGTATCGCAAGTTCGGAAAGATTGTTCCATACGCTAAAATGAACAACGGCCGCTAAAAGCGCAAGAAAAAAAATCCCTCCCATAATACAAATCTCTTTTCGCATAGTTAATATAATATACGATATAGATATTTTTCATAATTCTTACAATAATACCACCGCCCCCACGAAACGTCCACACCACCTCGCCAGATCGTTATAATACAAATGCGGTTGAAATATTGGCTTTTTTGTGATATTTTTATCCGATGATACGGCATATTTTGGTTATTGGAGCAATCCTAATTACCGCTTTTTTTATTCTCGGAATACTGTTTTCCGAGCGCCTTGACCTTATTGCGTCAAATCCGAGTCCGCTAGTTCGGCATTTTGCTCCTACTTGGCGGTCGCTCAAAAAAATTCTTGATATTCCCTATGTAATTACTTCCATATTTCGCTCGTCAGATCTCCCAGTTTATCATATAACCCTTTCAGCAAGCGACCGCGCAGGACTTATCGATAACCTGCCCGACTACCCGCGCGAATACAAACTAACAGAAGACTTTAAAGACTCTGTAAGAGGGGAGCTCCGTTTTGAAAACTACTTTACAAACGATGCACGAATCCGCTACCGGGGCGTATCACCAAACCATTGGGACGCCGTCAAGAAATCATGGCAAGTGAACTTGCCACAGGAATACCCGCTTGGCTCTCGAGAGATACTTCGGTTTTTTATACCGGAAGATAAAGGATGGGTATTTGGCAAATTGAGCGAATACCGCGCACAAAAACTTGGGCTTCTCACGCCTAAAGTATCATTTGCATGGCTTGTCGTAAACAAGATAGATATGGGCATTTACTATCTTATCGAAGGATGGGAAGAAAATTTTTTAGTGCGCCACAACAGGCCGCCAGGACCAATTTTTGCAAATGAAAATATTATTACCACAGGAGTGGATCTTTACCACGCAGAATCTATCAATCTTTGGGAAGACCGGCTTTATCCCGAACGTCCGGGGCACGAATACGAAGCGCTTGCTTATTTTCTGGAACTTGTTGAAAACGCGTCGAATGAAGAATTTGAAACTGCACTCCCCTATATTCTCAATCTTCCAAAGTTCTACCAATGGATGCTTATTGCCACACTTTCTAACAGCTTCCATCAGGGAAATATTGCAAACCAAAACGTATATTTCAACGAAGCTGATGGCAAACTCGAACAAATATCATTTGACACAGCGCTTGTAAAAATCGAGGGTCCGATCGATCTTTCCAATAATCGCCTCGTCAATCGGATGATGCGAATTCCCCGCTTTCGGAATGAATTTACCACAGTTGCGCGAAAATATCTCAACAATCCATCGAATCTTTCGGACGACCTTGCACTCTACGATAAAGTTAAAAAAGAGATTTTGGGAGCAATTCTTGATGATACGAAAAAAGTGCAAACGTCATTTGAAATCTTGCCACATATTGACAGTGAACGTGATATTGTTGAACATAACTTTCTTGCACTCAAAGAAAAACTTGAGCACGATGGTGAGCTTTCGTTTTCTTTTGCAGAAGAATCATACCCGCTCACGAGGCCGTTTGCGAGGGAGGACTACAAAACCTTTTCGGCCATATACGCTTCGCGAAATGAGTTCCTTGCCGCACACCCCAAGTTTATTGCAGGCAACGATAGCCAGTCCATCGTTCTTGCGGGCAAAATGCATCATTTTACCAAAGATGTTATCGTCCCGACAAACCTCGTGGTAACAATACAGCCGGGCGCCCGCCTGCTGTTTGCTCCCGGCGCCTCCTTTATTTCGTATAGCCCCGTAAAAGCACGGGGGGTGTCTATGAGCCGCCTCGTTCCAGACGCGCCGTGGGGTGTGTTTGCTCTTATCAACGCGCCCGAAGAAAGTGTCTTTGAAAACATCACTGCTGACGGTGGCAAGGACGACACCATCAACGGCATTTACCTAAGCGGGATGCTTTCATTCCACAACTCCGACGTTCGTATTGATGACAGCGTATTCTCAAATTCCGGCGCTGACGATGCTGTCCACGTACAGACAGCGCATGCGGTTATCAAAAACTCCCGCTTTGAGAACAGCGCTTCCGATGCTATCGATATTGACTTTGCACGTGGCACCGACTCTTTTTTTGAAGGCAATACCTTCCGCAATGCAGGCGGCGATGCGATGGATTTAAGCTTTTCTGAAATGACCATCAGAAACAATACCGTCACCGATTGCGGCGACAAAGGGGTAAGTGTTGGCGAAGCATCGCGGCCTGTTATAGAAAACATTACCGTTACACGCTGCCTCTTCGGTATCGCGGTCAAAGACCGTTCTCATGCCATAATTTCAGACTCGTCGTTTGAAGAGAATGACGTCGGTATCGGCCTGTACCGCAAGAAACCGTTTTTTGTTGAGGGTGGAACAGCCGAAGTCAGAAAGAGTGCCTTCAAAAATAACAAAGAGAAAACAACGGCGGATGAATTCTCATCAATAGAAATTTATGAAGAGTAAAATCTTGATTGGCATAGTGATTTTGGTTGGCATTGGAACATCATTCTGGTTTATGCGAAGCGGCAACATTTTTGGGCGGCTCGATATTCTATATCAGAATCCCAACGCAACAATCCGGCACTTTGCACCAACATGGAGAGCGCTGAAAAAAATCAGCGATGTGTATTATCTACCCACAACGTTTTTTCATATATCAAAACTTCCGCATTACGAGTTGACGTTGAGCCGAAAAGACTTTCGCGCACTTCTTGATTCACTTCCAACACTTACCGGAGGAAAACCATTTTTAACGGAAGAAAATCGCCAAACTGTTCTCGCCGAATTCCACGCAGATGGTTTTGCCGCAACCGCGCGAGTGCGTCCTCGCGGGCTTCTGCCCAATCACTGGAGCGCTGGAAAAAAATCGTGGAACATTAACTTTGTGAACAATAAATTCCAGAATCGCTCGGCCCTTCGCCTGTTTATTCCAGAAGATCGTGGGTGGGCAGCAGAATTTCTCGAAGCATACCGCGCACGAAAATTTGGAGTTCTCACGCCCGATCTCAAATTTGTAAATCTCACGATCAACGGCAAAGATTATGGTGTCTATACCAACATCGAAAACTGGGAACCCGCTTTTTTTGAAAATAAGGGTCGCGCCATCGGGGGAATCTTTGCCGAGCTGGACGTCGAACATCCGCGCGATATATTCCGACTCGATGCAATAGATTCCTGGCAAGAACGGATTGATCCCGCATTAAAAAACCACAGAACAGCATTCGCATACTTTTTATATGTCATCTCCGAAACTTCAGACAAAGAATTCGCGCGAAGAATTCCCTCAATCCTTAACATGGATGCGTACTACGGCTGGGCACTTGAAGCGCTCCTTGCGCGCAATTACCATTCAAAAAACGAAGGCAACCTGAATTTTTACTTTGACCCGTCACGCGGCACGTTTGAACCCATTGCGTACGATATGTTCTCATGGGAGCTGGGCGAGCAATTCGAGGTCGCCCACAACCGACTGCTCAATCGCATCATGGCGCACGAACCTTTTCGAAAAGCATTTGAACAAAAAGCGCAAGAATACATTAATAATCCGGATAATCTCGCCGATGATCTTGCTTACTATGATTCAGTCGCCAAAAGTATTGAAAAAGATATCGCGGCTGACACCGCGAAGCTCCCCCCGACACAAGAGTTCTTTGCGACATACAAAGAACACCGGCGTCATATCATTGCAAATGTTGAAAAGATAAAATTGTGGTTTGCAGACGGAGCGTCCCTCCCCATTTCTTTTGCTGATGAGGCTTACCCGCTCAACGCCAGTAACATCCGAGAGTATGACTTTTCCACATTTGATGCAATTTCTGCAACTGATGCAGAATTTGTGCAAATGTATCCGCAATTTTACCCTATCCAGCTTGGCGTTATCGGCATCGGCCCTGGAAAATTTCGATTTACTCGCGACGTCATCATCCCCAAAGGTCTCAATGTCATCATCCGGCCTAACACTGAGCTTTACCTGGAGCCAGGTATCTCGGTCGTTTCCTACAGCCCCATTGAGGCACGCGGCACCGCGACACAACCGATCGGTATCAAAGCTGCAAGCTTCTGGCTACCGTGGGGGTCATTTGCCCTTGTCAATACGGGCAAGAAGAGTATATTTACCCATACCGATATTGCTGGCGGCAGTTCTGATGTGATCAACGGAATTGTATTGGAAGACGCTCTTTCACTCCATAACGCCGAGATCGAATTCCAACCATAAAACGATATGGAACAGCTCCACCGGAGGTATGAGTTTAAATACATCCTTGACCGGAACATGGTTCCGGCACTGCGTGATCTTTTCTTCAGCCACGGCATGGAGCCGGATCCCCATGCGAAAGACCTGCCGCGTTGTTCATACCCGGTCACCAGCCTCTACTTTGACTCACCGAACATGGAAGATTATCTCGATAAAGCAGGCGGGTTCCTTGATCGAAAAAAAATCCGTATCCGGATTTACGAGCCACGTCTTACCGATACAACCAACACCATCTGGCTTGAGAAAAAGTCAAAACATGAGATGCTGATTTCAAAAAAGCGCATTTCAATTACTCGAGAGCAGTATAATGAAATAATCCGCGGATCAATGTTTGATGTGATAAAGAATCACCATGAATTTCTTCCGCTCGCGAGAAACTTCATGCATCCCGTGGTTGCCGTGTACTATATGCGGGAGCCGCTTGTCTATCCGCATCAAAAAAACCTGCGCGTTACGTTCGACTCATATATTGAAACGTGCAAGACACATGATCTTCGCAACCTATGCCTTTCCCAACAGGTCACGCATGGCGAGGTCATCATGGAAGTCAAGTTCTCGGCAGCACTTCCATATTGGTTCCGTACCATTCTCCGCGGATTCCACTTGCGCCGGACCTCATTTTCAAAATACGGAAAATCAGTCGAGCGAATCTGGCACTACTACCCAATCCCACGGTAACTTGACGAACCTGTTACTTCGTTTACTATATTGATATGCTTGAAAACTTTTTATACCTTGCCGAGACCGAGTCAAACGCGGCAATTATTATCATAAACCTCGTTTTTGTCTTTATCCTCGAGCTCGGGATCGCCTGGGTGTATCGCCGAACGCACCGTACGCTCTCATACTCGCAGTCGTTCGTCTCAACCATTATTTTAATGGGAGTCATTGCATCTCTCATCATGATGGTAGTAACAGAAAACATTGTGGGCGCTTTTGCGCTTTTGGGTGCGTTTTCGCTGATACGCTTCCGTACCATTGTTAAAGAAACGCGCGACATTGCGTTCGTGTTCTTCTCCCTCGCGATCGGTGTTGCCGTGGGCACCAACAACTATGTGGTTGCACTTTTAGGGACCATTCTCATCTCAGCAGCTATTTTAGTGTTGAACTACTTTAACTTCGGCTCGGCCGCCCGTGGTGGGTATATCGCGGTCATCCTTGCACGAGCACCATTTACCCCAGAGTCAAAAAATGGGTGGCATAATTTCGTCAAAATGTATCATGTTCTCAACATCAAAACGCTCGGCGAGGACATACGGGAATACACTCTTGGTGTACAGCTCAAACAACCCTCTGATTCATCACCTCTCGTTGATGCGCTCAAAAAAAGCCCGGGTGTTCAAAATATTGAACTCATGAGCGGCAAGGATGTTGTTGAGTACTAAACAGAAGATTCTGCACCCCGCTTTTTTTATTGTGGCGGCTGTATTTTTTTCTTTTTTGGTATCTCCGGGATACCAAAGTTTTGTATCAGATCAAACCATCTTTATACCGCTGGTGTACCGCGCGCTCGATCCTGCGCTTTTTCCGAATGATCTTTCGTGGTTTGAGGTCATGCACACAAAGCGTACGCTTATGACGGATTTTATTTTGCTATTCGTTCGCGGCGGCATTGATATTTTTTGGGTTCTTTTTTTATTGGCAGTTGTTTCCCGCTTGGTGCTATTGGCTTCGCTTTATGCCGTTATCCGCTTCTTTACAGAAAGGCAGAGAGTAGCGCTTTTTATACTGCTTTTTTTTGTCACGCCATTTTTCATACCCGGCACTGGCCACACGACTGTCGAAAACACGTTTAACTACCGGACCGTAGCAATTGCTACAAGCTTTCTTTTTCTTGCGCTCTATCTTTACGGAAAACGCCTACTCTCTCTCACGCCCCTTCTTTTTGGATTTACCATACACCCAATTACGACGATGCCGTTTTTTATGTTTTACTATGTACACACCGCATTGAATTTTTACAAGAAGCGCGAGTACCGCCCAGTGCTTTTCGCACTCACCCCAATACTTTTTGTCGCGGCGTTTTTGATATACCGAAACATAGATATGGGAGGGGGCTTTTTCCTGCTCATGGATACAGAATGGAGAAATCTAGCGCAAGGGCGCAACGATCCCGCGTTCTTTGTATTTTGGGATACACACTCATTTATATCGCTTTTGTCGTGGATAATTCTCTTGGTTATCGCTTTTCTGAAAATACAGGAATTTGTTCCGGATAAAAATAAACGTGTAGTTATCTTAATCCTGCTTGCGGTTCCAACTATCTCGCTTTTCATAGCTGCGCTTGGAGAATATTTTATGCTCTACGGCATCATACAGCTAAACTTTCAACGCGGACTTTTGCTTTTGAGCTTCTTTGTACCCGCGCTTTTTGGCATATACTCACTCTGGCATGCAAAACAACATCCTCACGTTTTTATAAAAAACTGGCTTCTTTTCTCTGTAATATTGTGGTTTTTGTTCAAGCCGGACTTTGTTTTTATGCGCGAGCAGTTTGTATTTTTTATTCCGTCTATCACGATACTGCTCTTGGGCGAAAAAAATCGGCGTCTTACAATAACCGCGCTCGGCGCCTCTCTTGCGGTTGCCGCTGTGGGAGCGTTCGCATACAATGATACCATTTCCCTTGTGGCAATGTTTCTTCTACTCGCTGGCGGATTTATAATCGCACTTGCATACAAATATGCTGGTTCGGGCGCTGAAGAGTTGTATAAGAAAGCTCTCCTGCTAGCACCGCCGTTGCTGATCGCAGTGTCACTTTTTTATCTAAGCCGATTCACAATATATCCGTACTTTTATTACAACACACAGTATCGTGAAGCTTGCGACTGGGTACAGAACAATACAGACAAAGACGATGTTTTTATTGTTGAGCCGTTTGCGTTTAATGGAGACGAGCCAAGCGAATTTCGGCTTGCATGTTTCCGGCCGATCTTTACTACCTTCGAAGATGGCTCGCCTCCATACGAGCCGCGTGATGTTTCTTTTGAGTGGAAACACCGCCAAACACTAGCGCATTCAATAAAAGATGACTGGGGCGTTTTAGAAAACATTAAAAGCGAATACAGAGTAGATTATCTGTTTTCGGATAGTGCGCTCGATATTCCTGCGCAACACACGCTCGCTTATTCAAATGAACGCTTCTTTATCTATCAATTGCGATAAGAAATAAAGGCGCGTAGGATACGATATATATGAAAAAATCCCTATCTGTAGTTATGGGCATGTACAACGAAGCGGAAAATGTCCGCCCAGTTACATCAGAGGTGGGTAAAGCCCTTAAAGCTGCGGAGATTCCTTATGAGATTATATGCGTGAGCAACGGATCTACTGACGATACGGAGGCAATACTTACACAACTTTCAAAAGAAGATCCGAGGATGCACGGTATAGTACTCAAAGAAAAAGGTTACGGCGGAGCAGTGATCGCCGGCTTTAACGCCGCAAAAAACGAGTGGGTCACGCTGGTAAGCGGCGATGGGCAGGTGGATCCAAACGACATCCTGAAAGCGTATGAAGCGATGGAAAAAACGGACGTAGATGTCGTAAAGCCGCGCCGCGTAAGGCGCGAGGATAATTTCTTACGCACGTACCTCGTGCAAGTTTTTAATTTGCTTGTTAAAATCGTCTTCACGCTTCCCGGCTGGGATGTAGATGGCCCGCCAAAAGTGATGAAGAGAAGCTTTTTAAATAAGCTTAAGCTTCAATCTCCCGACTTTTTTATAGACGCCGAAATTATGATAAAAACAAAATATTTGGGTGGCACGGTTACCGAAGTTCCTGTGGGGTGGCGGGAGAGAAAGCGCGGCACACCATTTATTGCAAACGCACTTATGCGTACATCGTGGCAATACTTCAAAAATCTTGTCTGGTGGCGCATCCACTACCGCGCGCTTGTGATAAAAAAGCTGTCTCTACATAAACCGCGGTAGAAAACTAGAACCCATCTCAAAAATCGCTTTCGTAGCGAAATGCGAGATTTTTGAGCGAAAGCCGTGAAACCCGACGAGGAATAGCTTGGCTATTGTGAGGAGGGATGAGCGGCTTGCAGCCGAAAATCTCGTCATTGCAGCAGAAATTGGATTTCTGAGATGGGTTCTAAATCCTATGCACATCGGGGTACGTATCCTTGTACCACTGCATGGTGCGCTCAACGCCGTGCTTAAGGCCAACTACCGGACTAAAAGCTAACTCCTTGCGCGCTTTTGTAATATCCGGACAGCGCCTTCGCGGCTCATCGGAAGGATATGAATCCGGATAATCGATGAGTTCAACCTTGATTCCGTTGCCGATAACTTCGGCGACCATCTGCGCCAGCTGCTCCATGGTAACCTCACCCTCATCCATGCCGATGTTATAAACCTGTCCCGACTTTCCCAAAAGTAGCGCTTTCCAAAAGCCGATAATGGCGTCGCTTATATAGGAAAAAGTTCGTGTTTGATTACCCGTGCCATGTACTCGCAGAGACTCACCACGAAGCCCGCGATTTGCAAAAGACGGCAACACCCGATAATCATCAATTTTCATGCCGGGGCCGTACACGTTAAACGGGCGCACAATCTTTACCGGAACTCCAAAACGCTCGTGATAAATTGAGCAGAGTGTTTCGCTCAAGCGCTTTGATTCGTCATAACATGCCCGCGGACCAATACATGCAACATTGCCTTTATATGTTTCCGGGGTCGGTACATGTTTTTCATCCGGATCGCCGTAAATTTCACTCGAGCTAAAAAATAAAAACCCTGTAGGTTTTTTCTCGCGAGCCAGCTCGAGCAAATTTTTGGAGCCGCTGATTGCAGCTTCAATTGTCTCGAGTGGATATTTTTTATAATAAAAGGGTGAAGCAAGCCCAGCCGCATGCACTATGTAGTCAACTGGTCCCTCGATATGGTTTAAAGATTTGGTAATATCTCCTTCTATAAAAGTAATTGCATTGTCGTGAATATCATGAACTAACTTTTCGCGCGAGCCGGTAATATAGTTGTCAATAGAAATCACACGACATGGTTTTTTAAATATTTTGTTTAGACTGTGAATGGTTCCAACCCAATACGAACCTAAAAAACCGCTTCCGCCACTTATAAGAAGCGTTTTCCCTTCGAGCCCCCGCGCCTCGTCTCCCAAGGCGTGAATAATGCGTTTAATGTCTTCTTCGATTATAGGATGTTTGATCATACAATATGGGGGTCCGGGACTGGAATGACAAATTTTCCGCCTTGATCGTGGAAATTCATAAGATTCTTCATGATAGCATCTGCATAATTCCATGCAAGGAGTATGATATAGTCTGGAGTTTTTCGTTCGAGTTCGCTCCGGGCAACAACTGGAATATGTGTACCGGGAGTATAGAGCCCCTGCTTCCACTCGCTATCATCAACAATGTAGTCAAGAATATCATTGCCAATCCCAAAATAATTGAGTAGTGTGTTTCCTTTCGCCGCAGCCCCATATCCGACAATCCGCGCGCCCTGTTCTTTGAACGATGCGAGGAGTGTGGTTAGTTTAGCCTTGTTATGTTTAACCTTCTTTGCGAATTCATGGTAGGTCTCCACCTGATTAAGTTTTCTCTCTTTTTCGTGTACAGTGTATTCGGAAACGGCAGCCTCTAATGGATGGCCGCCATCGTCTTTTTGTATAAAAACCCGGAGTGACCCACCATGTGAACTTACCTTTTGCACATCAAAAACATTCATGCCAAGGCGCTTGAAAAGCACGGTAAGGGGGTGTACGGTGTAATATGAAACGTGCTCATGGTAAACCGTATCAAAAAGATACTTGTCAAGAAAATCAATCAGATATGGGGTCTCAACAATGAATATTCCATTTGGCTTGAGTAATATTTTTACAGCCTCCACCAAACCATCGAGGTCATCAACATGCGCAAATACGTTGTTGCCCGTTACCACATCGGCATACCCATACTTTGAAACGATGGCGCGTGCTACAGCTGGGGTCAAAAATTCGGGCACGGTTTCTACCCCTTCGCGTGTCGCCTGCTCTGCAATTTTCACTGCGGGGTCAACGCCGAGAACGTGAATGCCGTATTTCTGAAAAGGATTGAGAAGAATGCCATCGTTCGATCCAACATCAATAACAAACGAGTCCTTGCTAAGATGATATCGACTCGTAACTTCATCGGCAAAAGACTGAAAATGCTTGATAAAAACAGGTGAAAAAGATGAAATATATACGTAGTTACGAAAGAGAAATTCGGGTGAAACAATATCGAGAAGTTGGAGTAGTGAACAGTCGTGACAAAAATATACTTCGAGGGGAAAGTAGTGTTCGGGCTTGTTAAGGTCTTCTTTTTTAAGAAACGCGTTTGCCGCCGGTGTCTTACCAAGGGATAAAACCTTTTCAAGTCTTAACCCAAGACAAGCTCTACACCGCTCACGCCGTGTAAGTAAATTTGAGGACATATATCTAAAAATTCTATTAATTTTTTATCTGCCTGTCAACACGTGCGCGCGTGGACTTTCCATGGATTCATGATAAGTAAGAAAGCAGTGTCCGAAACCAATAATCCGCTCTCCAGGGCCTTATGGCGGCTGCGGACTTTACGTATAAGCACGCTTTTTCTTTTTCTCCATTTTTTGCAAACGCCCACCCAAGGTCTGAAAGATATTTTGCGTGGGCTGCAGGGAACTTTTCGAATAAAGGCGTATGCTTTTGATAAAGCATCTCGCGCGCTTTAAGGCGCCCCTTTTTATTACGCGAGATGCTATCTTCCTGCACCTCAAGGTAAGCGCGCGTGTTTGCATTGAAAACAAACTCGTAGTGCTTCGCAAAACGGATAATAAACTCCGCGTCGCCAAATACCCTAAAGTCTTCGTCAAAAACACCAACTTGCTCGAAGCACATTTTTTTCATTACAAACGCTTGAAGGGTGATGAGGTAACCGCCCCCAAGCATCAGTTCAAGCAGATTTCCTTCGGTCCGCGTCTCACGAAAATTCGGGAACGAGTATTGTGTCCCGTTTCGATACTGCTTCTCAATCCGCGAGTGTACCCCTCCTACCCGATCCGGCGTTTTCTCGAGAATAGCTAAGCTTTCTTCCAGAAAATCTCGATGCCACCAATCGTCAGAATCTTGAAACGCAATGTACTCCCCTTGAGACTCGCTAAGCGCCGTATTACGGCTTGCCATGAGACCTTTATTTTTATCGTGTAGCACATATCGAATGCGCGTATCTTTATAGGCACGGACAACCTCTTTTGTGTTGTCGGCCGAGCCGTCATCAACTACAATAAGTTCAAAATCGGAGAAACTCTGTGAAATAATGCTATCGATTGCGCGGCCCAACAATTTTGCCCGGTTAAACGTCGGCAGCCCAATACTTACTTTTATTTCTTTGCTATGATCCATGTTTGCTGTGGATAATTGAGATCATTACGAGAAACAAGCGCTCGAGTGATGCTCCACCAATGGTTCTTCACCTGCCAGTCGCGCGACCTCGGATAGAGAAAAAACAAAGCGTGAGCAAAGCGGTTGCCCCATCCCTCACACTGGATAATTTCCGAAAAGTCACGACACAGGTACCGGAGGGCATCGGGTGAAAAGCGCCATAGATCCTTCGGGCCGTAGTGAACCGGGTTGATAAATACAGTTGCGATAACAGCAGTGCCTCCCGGCTTCAATACGCGATGGATTTCGCTCACCGCCTTTTCAATATCTCCCTCCACATGCTCGAGGACCTGATCGCAAATCACATAATCAAAATGATTATTCTCGTGCGGCAAATCGCAGATATGAACCTTGGGGTAATCCGCATTAGTGATTCTTGCATCATCATCGATAATTTTTCGTAGCGGCGTGTAGTTCTTCGAACCTTGCCAGTATTTTATACCACTGATTGCCAAGATATCCCCAGACAAAGGAAGATCAAGAACTGAAAATATTCGATTATACATTTGATAACGCGTAAGGTGCATATAATATCCCTATTATTCTACTCGTTCTGCTCTAAAAAGCACAAAGGCGAGGAGATGACCAAAGAACCGTGCGGCGACCCGTCCCGCAATCGCCCCCCAAATCCCAAAACCCGAGATAAGCACAATAAGAAGCACAATCTGGATTATGGGCGCCCCGAGCTGATGAATATACACGCTGCGCAATCTCCCTTCGGCCTGAATCGCGGTACCAAAAATACCAACGGGGAATGTGACAAGAGAAAGCGCAAACACTTGTGAGAAACGTATGGATTCGGTATATGCCGGAAAGAAAATCTCGTACACATACGGCGCCGCAACAATATACACGACAACAAGCACGGTAGTAATTGCAACCGAACGCATAATTTTGCTGGGGAGAGTTACGCGGAGCAACGCGCGTTCGGCTTCGGCTTCAGTTTTAGACGACAGTTTTGGAAGCGCAACGGTAGCCGTAACACCCAAAAAACTTTTCATCTGTTCCGGAAGCGCAATAGCAAATGAATAAACAGCGAGCGCGGCTGGACCCAGAAATACATGCAACAAGACCGCATCAATATAATTCGCAAGCGTTGCTGGCGCTTTCACAAGACTTAGGTGAAGTCCATACCTTACCGATCCCGATTCAATCGCACTCCCACGCGACACAGAACGCAATGTTTTGAGAAAGAAAATAATGTTCGGGATGGCATTCCCGATATAATACATGCTAACTAAAAATGCCAAAGCAAATACAAATGGTATATTCGCGATGATTAAAAGCGCAACAGTACCAGCCATCACAGCGCCGTAGAAAATCGTAGCGAAAATGTTATAAAAAGTTTTCTCCCGAAATTGTCCTTTCCCTTCAAAAAATGCCCGCCAATTCCCAAGCCCCTCCGCAAAAGGAACAACGAGCCCAGCAGTTACAAACGCCCATCCAAACCGATCGTTGCCTTGATAAAAAAACCAGAATGCCGTTACGAGCGATGCTAGCGTAATTCCAAAAGAAGCAAAAAAGATATAGAGTGCGCCTTTTCGGTATGAACCGTCAAATCCGCGCGCCACACTGCGAACTATTGCGGTTGCCATGCCTGGAAGCGCAAAAATGCCGAGCATGCCCAAAACACTCAACACATAACGGTATTCTCCATAGAGTTCTTTGGGTAAATACCTTGCATAGAGCACAGAGAGGACAAATGCAACCACCGCCGAAACGACCCTGCCTATTGTCAACCAGAAACTTCCTTTGGCAAGATACCGAATGTCTGTCTTCAGAAACCTGCTTAACACATCAAAAATGCGTTTTGAAAATATGGCGTCAACGCTCATATTTGGCGCGATCGGTGACGTCGAGAAGAAAATATAATTCGCCGGCGTCTTGATCCTCATCCTGATTATCGGGACGCGGCAAAGAAACGTACGCGCGATCAGGCAAGAGTTTATACTTCGTTCCAAAATAGTGATTAAAGACGATACGAAATATATTGACAGGTGTCATAGTGTTATACAGCGAGGCGTTTCCGCCATTCGGTAGATAATACGCCGAGAAATTGCGCATGCGATCCTGAATGTAAAAATCACTGACAAGCTCCGGCCCCTCGGTACGTTTTTTGATGGTAACGCGGGAGCCATGATCGGATTGAATAATAATAATAGGCGGCATTTTCGACTCTGCAAGGATCGTATCAACAAGCGCGACCAAGCGTTCATTAAGATAGCGCACCTGATTAACATACCCGCGCACGTGATACTCCCCCTTGAGGCCCTGTGCGGCGCGTACTGGGTCATTGTACTCTTCTTCGGGTTCTTGAAACGTCCCATCGGCGTTAAAAACGAATGGGCCGCGCGGAATGCCAAAATGGACAAAGGTAAAAACCAGTCTTTCTTGGAATACTTCGTATGGGCCGGAACGGCTTGGGATTTGCATGAGCTCATCGAGCTGTACCTTAATTCGCTCCCACTCCAGGCGCGCGGTTTCAAAACTGAACCAACTATAGGTAAATGGGTAGGCAATCGTTGTATTGTAGAGTTTTTCAAAAAATTGAGAGACTTGCTTTGTATTGACGTTGCGATCAGCATGCGGGTTAAAATATGTTCGCTCTGACCACGAACCCATATGGACGTAGGCATATCCTCGATCTTGAAGAAATTTTACAACAGTGTTGTCGCGAACCAATGTTCGCAAATCAATAGTCTCGCGTGTTACCTCTCCAGTTGGACTTAAATTTTGAAGATAGTCGAGATTCAGAACCGTAGCAAGACTCATCATGGTTCCAGAATGATTGCTTAACGGCGTTGGAGAAACAAAAAACCCGCGTTTTTCGAGAGTTTTTATAAATTCGCTGTTATCAAAATCATAAAACTGCTTCAGCGCTACAGCGCTTGTATATGCATCGGGAACAATATAATAAATGTCAGGCAATGGACCATCTCCGCGACCTGGTGATTCTGCAGCTATCTGTGCTTTCGAGTTCCAACTCAACCATTGAAATGAGGCAATCGACGCAAGCGGACTCGCTAATAGCACAATAGCTACCAGTGTTAACGCATTGATCCAGTGCCTTAAAGAACGCCGAGTAAAGAACAGGGTCACCGTCCCTAAAATGAACGTGAGGGCATAGATGCTCACCAAATACCGGTTTCGGATCCAATAGTCATCGCCGCGGATAGTAAAGATATGGCCGTAGGAAAAAAAAAGGATAAGTGCGAAAGAAGCGGCAACTGTAGCTTTCTCTTTGTCGCGATAGAAAGCCAAAAAAATAGCCGAGAATAGTGCGGCGAGTCCCAGTACTGCACCAATCGTAGCAAGTGTCTCGCGAAAAAAAACTTCGCTTACATTGTTCGCGTAAAAAAACAATGGGAAAAAAAATGCAAACAGGACCGTGTGCAGAAACGGAAAAAGCTTTTTGAACATCTTACTATTCATATACCACACGCTCCGTTACGTCAATAAGGTCGTAATGACTGCCGGGCAGAGTAATAAAACTTTTGTTAGGGAGTATTTCGTAATTGGTACCAAAATACTTGTTGAACAAAAGACGAAATGTGTTAACAGGGGTAATGGTTTCGTATGGACTGCCATCACCTCCGTCAGGCAAATAAAACGCGCTAAAATTTCTCAGACGCCTCCTCAAGTATTCGTCTGAATAGTCCCGCGCGTCGGATACGTTTTCGTCTGCCGTATCCCGGGATCCATGATCTGATTGGATCACAATAATGGGGGGGGTTTTCGATGTTTTTAAGATGCTCTCAACCAGCACCTCCAGTTTTTTATTAAGAAAGAGAAGTTGGTTAAGATAATCCTGCTTCCCAGAATCACTTACTTTACTCGCCTCGTTTTTGAGAAAGCTCCCGTCTTCGTTAAAAACGAAAGGTGAATGCGTGATGAAGTGCACAAATACAAAAACAGGTTTTTTATCCTCGCGTTTTGGGATTTTTGGAAGCTCGCTGAACTGGTATAGCGTCCGCTCCCACTGGAGACGCCGTACATCGAGAAATGCGGGCTCGAATGGCAAAAACTGTTCGATGCTTCTATACAAAAGCTGTGGAAATTCCGGCATATATCCTTGATTTACATTTACGTCGGCATAACGATTGTTATATGTACCTTCCCACCATGAACCAAAATGAAAATATTTATAGCCGAGCGGTTTAAGAAACTGCCATACGCGATGATTTTGTAAGAGCCGCGGAGGTCTGATTGTTTCGCTCGACACTTGGCCGGTAGCGCTTAAACCTTCGAGGTAATCGAGGTTGAGGATTGTGGAAAGCGAAAACTCTGTTTTTGCATAATTGCTCCGGCTCTCCGGAACAACATAGAATCCTTTTTGCTTGAGATAATCAATGAATTGCTTGTTATCATTGCCGTAAAAATTGGAGAGTTCCCACTGGCTTGCATATCCGTCTACCAAAAAATAATAAATGTCTGGCCTTTCTGCAGTGGCTGTAACCTGCGGCCCAGAGCGCGTGTCAACTGATGGGGAAGTCTCATTTATTTTAAACCTCCCTATCGAAACAAGGGAAAAAACAACAAAAACAATGGCAAAGACATTCAGAAAACGAGTTACCCTCGAGAGACCAATACGCGTTTTATAAAGCCACAAAAAAGCCGCGGCAAGTGATGCCAAAAGCCCGCCGACTAGGTAACGCTCGCGCAAGTCATATTCCTGCCTCAGTGAATACAGTTGGCCGTAAGAGAAAAAGAGAAGCAGAAATATTGAGGTCAAGATAGCAGCTTTTTGTAAACTGCGTAGGGTTACAAAAAAGACAGCTAGTATGATTATGGCGAGACCTACCAGTATAAGCGCCGATAAGAATGTATCGTGAATCAAAACCTGCTCTATATTATGCGCATAAAGAAAAAGTACCGGCGAGAGCGCGATAAGAAATGAGTGAAGAATATCAACCCACCGTTTCATGGTTAGAACTCATTTCAATAATAATGGCGTGCGAACCGGTAAAAATCCGTAGCGAGACCCAATGAGGCAGTTGAAAGCGTACTGGAGGTACGATGAGACTGCCGAAGCAGAGTCGCAGCAGGATTTTTGCCGGTGCAGCCGCCCAAGTGTTGCAATTCTTATATTTTCAGTCATAAACGGTTATTATTGAAATGAGTTCTAGTGTTTTTGCATATAATAAAGAACCCTCTCGGAGCCTGCGATTGCCATTCGCTCACGAATAGCAAAGCGTGTTTTAAATGCCGCCTCAAAATGCTCCTCAGTATAATCAGGAAAGATGTCTTTGCGACTTTTGAGCAAACGCTGTGCATTAGAATCATGTTTCGGCACAAATTCGATCACGAGCGAGCGGCAGATATCAGCAAAAAAATCGGCGATCTGCAGAAACGGAAGATTATTCGAAATCGCCAAATGGTGTATAAGTGCAAGAGCAAAAACCATATCGGCAGGTCCGCGATTCTCAAGACTATCGCGTTCTCTATTGCGCCAGCCCAGCGCTCCGCTTGGATTCATAATATCTATAACGAGCGGCAGAATGGTCTTTTCTTTTTTTCGTACTGCCTCACGATAATTTTTCTCGATTGCGGCAGGATCAATATCGAAAGATATGGTGGGGATACCTCGCCGGCTTGCACTGCGGCTAAAAAAACCTGTGTTTCCCCCAATATCCCATACAACGCCGGGCTTTTGTTGATCAAGGAATCTCTCAATGAGCTTTTCTTTTTGGGAAAAAGCGGCGTCGCCATAATTGGTATCATTATAGTATTCTCCCCACTCGGTACCGCGCGGTCTCCAGTGAAGCCGCGAAATCGCAGATTGCAAGCTCTTGGCAAGCCGTATCATGGTGCCAGCATCCATAAACCGCGAGCCGCCACCCTCCGGATTCGTATGCGCATCAGTAAAACGCGCTTGGCTTCGCGCATGGAGTGCTATATGCATAAAAAGCGCCGGACGCACCCGCGCGCGGAGCGGCAAAAGCCTGGCGGCAAGATTCAGCGGAATACCATCCATAAAAACACGCGTAAGCTGGCTTAATCGCACATCGGTATACGACATAAGCGCCAATGGAGCTAAGAAGTGCTCGCAAAACTGACGATATGCATTCCACGGATTCCCTTTTTTATATATCTCAAATGAAAGAGTATCAATCAAAAGCGGCTTCCCGTCAACAAACTGAATATTAAAAGCACTCGCATCTTTCAATGCCATCCCAAACTGGAGCGCATACTGCTGAATTGCGAGCGTGGCGAGCGCGGCATCTTTCAGCTGACTGAAGCACCATTCGTAAGGATATGAAATAAACGGGACGGGCTCCGGCCGAAGAATTTTGTATGCTCCCAGCGGGCGAACGGCATCAAATGATGCTTCTTCATGCGGGATGAGAAGTTTTTTCTCTATAAGAAATTTATAGAGGCCGGACGTAAGGAGATAATCGTAATCTGCGCGGTACATTTCATTTACTTGCCGCAATAATTCTCCTCCGCGCATAAACAAAAAACCGCTCGGGTCGCGGAACGAGGCTGGTATAGGTTTAACTTCCTTCATTAGTATCCGATGTATGGTCGTCTTTTTCTTCTTCCTTTTTACCGCGCCGAAGGAATGAATACAGGCGATACCAAAACGATCTTATGCTCAATGACATAGTAAACAAAAAAGCAAACAATATCTGAAGAAAATAACTCCCCGACCCTAGGTCAAGATAAGCCAGCGCCGGCAACGGAATCAATAACCAAAGAACAAACCAAATAAGCATATCCTTTATGCTAGTATGGAAGGTGCATGCAGTCAAATAGAGAACTCGACACTCGTTACAACCCCTTGTTTTTTATGTGTTTTTCTATCATAATTGATCATCACGTAATCTATGTGCGGCATAACAGGAAGCATCAACTTCAAGGGATCGCCCGTGGATGAAGAAATCATCAAACGGATGACGAATACCATGGTGCACCGAGGGCCGGATGATGCCGGTTTTTTTCGTGATGCCCATATAGCTTTTGGTTTCCGCCGCCTCTCCATCATAGATATTACTGGGGGGCACCAACCAATCTCTAACGAAGACAATTCAATACGAGTAATCTGTAATGGAGAAATTTATAACTATCAAGAGCTTCGTGAAACACTGCAAAAAAAGGGGCACGTGTTTACAACAGAATCCGATACTGAAGTTATCGTCCACGGATACGAAGTATGGGGAGAAGACTGTGTAAAATACTTTGCCGGGATGTTTGCATTCGCGCTCTATGACACCCGAGCAAAAAAAATAATTCTCGCGCGCGATCGCATGGGCAAAAAACCTCTTTATTACGCTGTCATGAGAGGCGAGCTCATATTCGCTTCTGAAATGAAAGCAATTCTCGCGCATCCGCATTTTGATCGTACGCCGTCTCTCACTGCTATTTCTTCATACCTCACATTCCGATACCCGCAATGGGACCAGCCAGTTTTTGCAAATGCCAAGCGGCTCCCCGCTGGCCATATTTTGATCATTACCCCGGAAACGCGCACCCTCAAAAAATATTGGGAGATACCATTTATCCCGCATAAAGAAGATCGTGGAGAAAAATATTATCTCGAGCAGATCGGCGAACTACTCACACGAGCAGTTAAGCGAAGGATGATGAGCGACGTCCCTATAGGCGCCTATCTATCGGGCGGGCTTGATTCTTCTATTGTAGTCGCCCTGATGAGTAAGCTGGGCAATACGCGCCCGCAAACTTTTTCAACCGGATTCCCCGAGGAAGGCTATAATGAGCGCCCCTTTGCAGAACTCGTTGCAAAAAATTGCGGCGCCGATCATCGCTTCCTCTCCCTCACCCGGGGAGATTATGCCAAACTGCTTCTCGAAACCATCAGAATAAAAGATGCCCCGCTCTCCATCCCACACGAGATTGCACTCTGGCAGATGTCACGTGAGCTCAAAAAATATGTGACAGTGGTGCTTTCCGGCGAAGGGGCTGACGAACTTTTTGGCGGGTACGGACGCGTACAGCGCTCTCCAATGGACTATAAAAAAATTGAATTTGTACGGCGTCATGTTCCCCGCGCACTCCAGGCACAAACACTTGCATATCTTGGCGCAGGCAAGCAGGCTCGCGAGTGGCTTGCGGTTAAGAACCCGCTTGAGCATCTTTTTTACGTATACAACTGGATCCCCTACGAAGAAAAATGGTCTCTTCTTACCGACGAGGCGCAACAGACGATACAAAATGACCGTGAAGAACGAGAACGCTGGAAGGCGCTTTTCGAATCTATCAAGGATGGCAACCCCTATGACCGAGTACTCTATTTCTTTGAGAAATACCACCTTGCCTGCCTCCTTGATAGACTTGACTCCATGTCCATGGCAGCAAGCGTTGAAGCTCGCGCGCCATTTGTCGACCACGAGCTTATTGAATTCGTCTCCACAATCCCCTATTCCTATAAACTCAAATGGCGCTCGCCGCTCCACCGAGTTCGAGCGCTCTTTGCCTCGAGCTTCTCGGCAAGCGAGCGCCTTGACCAATCAAAAGCGATCCTCCGAACCTATGCGAAAAAACTCCTGCCAAAAAAAATCGTATATCGCAAGAAACTTGGGTTCCCGGTACCACTCGACCGCTGGCTACGCGAGGGGCTCATGGACATGGCGCACAACATCCTGCTTGACAAGAAAACGCGCGAGCGCGGACTGCTCCGCACCGATAGAGTGGAGAAGCTTCTTTCGAACCCGCAAAATCTTCACTACGATTTTTGGGGTAAAAAGGTCTGGATGTTAATGAACGTCGAGTTGTGGTATAGAGAGTTCATAGACCAAAAACAATGATCGAGATTCATAATCCCTATACCCAAAAGAGCGTCGGCGCTATTGAGGAAACGGACATAAATGAGATTGAGCGAGTTCTCAAAACCGCACACAGCCAAAAATATGCGCTTGCTGCCAATGAACGTGCGGGCGTGCTGCAACGCACGGCTAACTTATTGCAAGCCAATAAAGAAAAATATGCGCGCACGATAACCGATGAGTCGGGGCTTTGCCTAAAAGACACTTTATACGAAATAGATCGCGTCACATCTGCGGCGCGCTACGCCGCAATAGTGGCAGAAAAAATCGAGCACGACACGACCCCAGAATATATTCTGGATGACAAACAAGACCCAAAACTTACAGTCATCACCGAACCACTAGACCTCGCGGTCGGCATTACACCATTTAACCACCCAATGAATCAAGTGGCGCATAAAGTTTTTCCGGCGGTAGCCGCAGGCACACCAATCATAATAAAACCCTCGGAGAAAACGCCGCTCTCGGCGATTTTGCTAAAAAATATTTTAGAAGAAGCCGGCTTGCCAAAAAATCTTTTCATAATTGTGATCAATAAAGACATAGAAAAACTCGTCGGTATGCTCGTAACTTCCGCACTCGTTGACATCGTTTCTTTCACCGGAAGCTACGACGTGGGCAACAAAATAGCCAAGATGACAGGCCTTAAAAAATTTATACCGGAGCTCGGTGGCTCGTCGGCATTTATAATAAACGATGATACAGATTTGGAGCTCGCGGCCAAACTTGCCGTTAAAGGGTGTTTTGGCAACTCCGGCCAGCGCTGTACGGCGATCAGACGCATTATCGTGCTCAAAAATATCGCGGATGAATTTATTAAAAAATTTGTAGCAAATACAGAAAAAATAAAATACGGAGATCCATATGATCAGGCAACTGATATGGGTACGGTGATAAATGAAGAAGCCGCCACGCGCATTCAAGACCGTGTAGAAAAAGCTGTTCGAGACGGCGCCAAACTGCTTTATGGCCACAAACGCACTGGAGCTCTTTACTCCCCCACGATACTCGACAACGTATCGGTCTCGTCAGAGCTTGTAAGTTGCGAAACATTCGGGCCAGTCGCCCCGATAATCAGGGCCAAAGACCTTGACGAGGCCATACAAATAGCCAAGAATACCAACTACGCGCTCGCAGGAGCAATCGCCACGAAAAGCCGTGATAAAGCAAAACGCGTCGCAGACACCCTCGTTGTAGGCCAGTTTAGCTGGAATGGAATCCCGGGGTATCGCACCGAGGCCGCGCCGTTTGGCGGTTTCAAGCACTCGGGAAATGGCGAGAAAGAAGGCATCGTTCTCGCAACCCGCGCCATGCGTCGCATACGAACATTTTATGAGCACTAAGGCAATCATCCTTGCCGCAGGAAAAAGTTCCCGTCTCTGGCCGCTCACACTTGAAACGCCAAAACCTCTCTTAGACATTGGCGGCACCCAGCCGATTGCCCGTTTGGTGAGCATGCTCACGAAACTTGGAATACAAGATATTGTTGTGGCCGTAGGCTATAAAAAAGAAAAATTTTTTGATGCCCTCGGCTCGCGTGTACGCTTTCGCGAATTTTCTGATTTCAATACAAAAAATAATTTACATACGCTTTGGAGTATACGCGATGAGCTTACCGAAGATATACTCGTTCTTTACGCAGATCTTGTATTCGAGTATGAAATTCTACAAAAACTGTTTTTGTGTAAAGCCGATATTTGCCTCGCCATTGATACAAACGAGCTTCGGCGTGAATCACCGCAAGTAAAAATGGAGGGGGGGCGCATAAAAAAAATAGATAAAGACGACTCCACGTGCAACTTTCTCGGCATCACGAAATTTTCATCTCGCGGAGCGCATGAATTGGTGCGAGCAATGGAAATTCTCGTTGCAGATAAACCAAATGCATACTATTCGGATGCAATTAATATTCTTATTCAGAAAGGGATCGAAGCAACACCTGTCGATATTGCGGGATCAAAGTGGATTGAAATTGATACGCTGAAAGATTTAGAGGCTGCCGGGGAATTGATTAGAACCCATCTCAAAAATCGCTTTCGTAGCGAAATGTGAGATTTTTGAGCGAAAGCCGTGAAGCCCGACGAGGAATAGCTAGGCTATTGTGAGGAGGGATGAGCGGCTTGCAGCCGAAAATCTCGTCATTGCAGCAGAAACTGGGTTTTTGAGATGGGTTCTAAAGAAATTTCATAAACTCGCGTTTCATTTTTTGCGGTTTGAGTGTCGGCCGGCCGAGATCGGGACGTGAACTAGTGCGCACTTTTACTTCAAGCAAGGCAGGCCCAGTAATTTTTTTTAACAATCTGAACTTTTTTCTTAGGTCATTGGTGCCCCGAGAAGTCATAACGCTCTTATACCCACATGAGCGTGCTATAGCCGGAATATCAATTAAAAACCCTGCCGTGGGCTGACCACCAACAGATTCATGCGAACCATTATTAAAAACGACATGCTTAAAATTACGAGTACCTCGAGTCCCATTAATCACGAGTGCCCCCATATGCATTATCAGAGCCCCATCGCCGTCAAAACAAAATACGTTACGCCGTAGCCGTGAAATAGCTACTCCAAGAGCAATATGCGATGCGTGGCCCATAGACCCTACGGCTAAGAAATCGCTCGTATGTCCTTCGCGACGTTTTTTGCGTAATTCAAATAGTTCTCGCGATGTTTTGCCTGTTGTCGAGATAACAACGTCATTTCTTCCAAGCTCACTCAAGATAATCTCGAGCGCTTCCTCGCGCGAAAGCGTAAATTGTGATTTATTTTTTTTCTTTGATACATACTTTTCAAAAGTGCCTTGCTTGACTACCAAGGCGTACGGCGCGCTCCTTGTGCGCATTGAACGACAAGCTATTTTAACTATAGCATCAGCGGGTTTTGTTGTTTTTTGCAAAATTTTGTAAGGAATGTCCAAAGTTTCAAGGAGCTTTAAAGTAATTTTCCCCTGCTTTTTATGTTGAGGTTCGTCATTCACACCCCCAGGCTCTCCACGCCACCCGATAAGAAGCAACATGGGGATGCTATATACATCTGGATCAGCAAGAGATGCCAAAGGATTGATTGCATTCCCCTCTCCAGAATTTTGCATATATACCAAACCTGGCTTCCCTGAAGCAAGATAATGCCCTGCTGCAAGAGCAATTGCCCCTCCTTCGTTAGCTGTAATTATATGGTTATTTCCCTGACTATGATCAGCAACATAGGTGATAAATTCTTTAAGAAGCGAATCAGGGACCCCCGCAAAAAATGAAATGCCGTTTTTTTGCAAGAGATAATAAAATTCTTCACACCTCATTATGGCTCCCAAAATAAGTGTGCAGCCTCATAATCTTTTATATCATCAACATCAAGCCAGTGACCATTTATGTACAGTGCTCGTACATCCACGCCTTTTGCGATCAGTTCGCGAAAGAGTGACGACATCCGCATTTCATGAAATCCCTTTTTTCTCGAAAGGCTCTCTAGCGCTTCCATAACTGAGCTCAACCCACGTTGATTGATCGAAAAAAGCCCAAACCATTCCGCATGGACTTTCCCCTTTTGAATATCCGGCCCTTCATCCTTTACCATCACCGTTTTATCAAAAAGCGCCTTTTTATATGCCTCACTGCACATTACATATTCCATATATCTGTCTTTCTGTATACTTTCCTCCCAGTTTGGGTCAATAGCAAGAACAATATCGCCTTTTGCTTCTAAAAGCATGGATGGTATGAATTTTTTAAAAAGTAGATCGCCAAATGCGATAAACGTCTTCCCGTCGTGATTTTTTGGTAAACCCTCGAGCCCTATTTTCAGTGAAACAACCTCTTTTGTCGTCGAATAATTATCATTATCAATATAACGAACGTTCGGCGCCTGAATCATATCTTTCTGAAACCCCCGCACTATTGTTATATCCTTAATGCCCATCTCACGCAGAGTCTGTATCTGCTTAAAGATTAACGGCTGTCCAGCGACTTCAAGCATAGCTTTTGGTTTGTGTTCGGTAAGCACCCCAAATTCTTCACCACGCGAGGCGGCAAGAATAAGTGCGCGTGCGTGTTCTTTTACGGCAGGAAGGTATTTTTTTTCCGCATCGGCAAGCTCGTCAGCGCGCTGGAGTCTAAAAACCTCCGAGAGAGGAGCGATGCGATCATCAATCGCGTGAAGATTTTTTATGTTCGCGAGATGAGTCACGGTTTCCTGCATTGCACGGATCGAACCTCTTAGAATCATATTGGCCCAAATCACCATACTAAATCCGGCATCTCTAAAAATGTCAGTAGGTGTTGCGTAGTACGTGGTAGGTACAATAATCACCGGCAGGCGATCCCCCCATTCCTTTTTAAAACCCAAAACCTCGTCTGGCTTGGAAGATTTGCTGTGTATTAAAATTGCATCCGCGCCTGCTACCCGATACGCCTCAGCGCGTTTGATTGCCTCTTCCAGCCCATGACCGGCAATAAAGGCTTCATTTCGTGCAACAACAGTAAAATCCCTGTCAAGCTGCGTGTCTTTCGCGGCTTTAATTCTGCCACAAAATTCATCAATATCAGCGAGTTCCTGACGCCCACCCTTAAGAAGACTGTTTGTTTTGGGGAATCTTTTATCTTCTATACAAATAGCCGCAACACCCCGCTGTTCGAGTTTCCGCACAAGACGCCGCACATTGTTGAAATTTCCATAGCCAGTATCCGCATCTACTAAAATCGGTATATGTGTGGCATCGCTCATAAATTCCAAAATCTCAAGAACCTGCGTCCAGCTTGCTTCATTGCTATCTCTGACTCCAAGAGAGGCCGACATCGTAAGCCCGCTTGCCCAGACGGCAGGAAAACCAGCTTCTTCGACAATACGCGCCGAAAGCCCATTGTGTGCCTCGCAAATAAACTCAAGCTTTGGAGACAACAGCAACTCCCGAAATTTCTGTGGTTTAGTCATGGTAAGTTATACGTATTGATTATACAAATGAAGTTGCAAGTTGCAAGCCGTTCAAGCCATTTTTGAAAGAATATAATCGGCTCCAATTTTTGAAGAATTTCCAAAGTGAAATACGTATTTCTCACGAAGATTGCAAAGTTTTGTTTGATATTTCTCTCTTTTTGCAATAAGCGCCGCAACTCTCTTGCTCACCTGGGCGATATCGGCAAGCGCAATACACTCACCAAGTTCTCGACGCAACGTAAGTTCTACCGGTTCAAGACCAAGTTCGCCAAAGTTTGGATTCCCTACTTTAAGCGGCACATCAACGAAGAGCACGGGGCGCTCCGTGCCAAGCGCATACTCAACCGCCACGCCGGACATATCACAGATTAAGAGATCAGCTTCTAGAAGTGAATCTATCGAAGTGATGCTATCTTCGAGCATAAAATTTTTGTTGCCCAAAAATTCATCACGAAATGCTTGTAAAAGTTCCGGTGACCGTCGGACGGTTTCTGGATGTGGCCGCACAATCACCGTATACCTATCGCGCAAAAGAGTTCTCGCGAGCTCAACTCCACAAGACTCAAGAAGATTATCTTTCCCCCACGACGGCGCAATAAGAATGGTTTTTTGTTTTTTAGTCAGCGATGTTTTTCGATATTCTTGATATTTTTGATAGACCTCCTCGAGCCGCCAGTATCCTTGCTCGACAAGTACTTTTGGCTTAAGCCCGGCACGTTCCTCACGTCTTCGGATTTCTGCCATATGATGCGGTCCCGCACAAAAAATCGCATCATAGGCATCAAGCGCGTTTGGACGATACGTGCGAAAGGTGCTGACCAGCGTGTGCATAACGTAAATATAGTGAACCGGGTTAGCGCTACGCCGGATTGCCAAATGCTCGAGGTCCGGCATTGTCATTACGCAAACCCGTGCATTTAAAAACGCCATGAAGTATGGTGCTAATGTTCTGATATAAAACGTGATGACGTGCGGATCGGTAACATGCAGAACCGGATCATTCGGATCCGAAGTAATATAAGAAATTGTTTTGCCGTGTACTGCGGTCAATTCTTTTATCATGCCTTCGAGGAAGGGCCAGTCGCCCCTGTGTTCTGCGTAAAATACTATCTCTTTGTCCGTCGGTGATGTCCTGAAAAAAAATCTATATGCGTCGGCTATTTCATTCTTGAGTTTCTTCATTTTTCCTAAAACCGCTGAATAGATTTTTGAAAAAGTTTTTCAAGGTGCTCCAAAAAACGCGAATAGTGTACACCGCGCCGACAATACCTCCCACTATCGCGTGCACAATCATACTCATAGTTCCGGGGTCAAGATAAGCAGATGCTGAAAAAGGCATGGCAAGCAAAAGCAATATAAAGAAAATCATGGTAGTAAATATAACACCCCATAAAACTTTTTTCAAACCAGTAGCCCGCGATATCCCGCTGTTGATTTCGAACCACACAACGCTATACTGGCAATAGACACGTTCTTACCAATGGAGGAAGGCATGCGATACCCGGGACTGAAACCAACAGAACCCAACGTGGTGCTTCTCTACCCCCCGACACAAAGTCTGCCAGACGAAGGGCAAGATCGACCGGCAACACTCTGCAAACCAAACGGTTCTCTTGCCTACCCGCAACTCGCCGCTTCTCTTGTTCAACACGGTGTCCCAGTGCGTATTTTTGATGCATGCGTAGGCAATGAAAAAGACAATCTCGATGATATCTTTACGCACCCGACGAAGCTGGAAACCGGACTATGGAGAACTGGGGTACCCGACGAACGAATCCTTGAGGAAGTTGCTGATGCTACGATAGTAGGACTTACGTCGCTGTTTACAGACCAGGAAACTATGGTTCTTCGCACTGCAAGTCTCATCAAAAAGACATTCCCCGAAAAGCTCGTCATCGCAGGAGGTGTTAACGCGCGCGCGCGACGAAAAAATTTCCTTGCAAACAATGTCGATGTAGTCTGTCTCTCGGAAGCCGATTTTACGATACGCGAAATAGTAGACGCGGTAGCTCATGGAAACGATTTCTCACACATTCACGGTATTGCCTGGCACGGCGGAGAAAACCCTTCCCGGTCACAAGATGTTATCTGGGATCTCGATAAACTCCCCATCCCGGCATGGCATTTCTTGCCGCTTGAGCGGTATTGGAAAGTTGCCCGCTCCCATGGAGGATTCGAACGTCCTGCCAAGGAAGAACACCGCTACGGCTCAATAAATACATCTGTGGGCTGCGCCTTTAAATGCACGTACTGCCACATTGCCGGCGAAACTGACGGAAGCATAGCGGGACCGATCGGCAGGTATCGCGTGAAGTCTGACGAGCGTGTATTAGATGAGCTTCAAGAACTCAAGCGCCTCGGCGCAACCCATATATTTCTTGAAGATGACATGCTTTTTGGCTACAAAGAGCGCGCGATCCGCCTCTTGCAAAAGATGCGAACCGCCGGGGTTGAGATATCAGACGTCAACGGGCTCAATGTTATTCACTTATTTCATAGAGTCATGGGTGGAAAAAATTATGAACCGGATGAAATGGTCATCAACGTTCTTCGAGAAGCCAACTTCAGGGATATCGTGCTCGCCTTTGAGTCCGCAACACCACACATCATTCATAAATACGCAACCAATAAATGGGACCCCGAACGGATGGATATCGCGAAGCTCATTCGCCTACTCAAACACTACAATCTGAAAGTGGGCGGGAACTATATGCTCGGGTATCCAGATGAGACGCTCGAGGAAATAAATGCTACGGTTGAGCTCGCCCGAGAGCATCGAGCGGCTGGAATCGACTGGTGCAATTTCTATGCAGTCTTGCCGCTTCCCGGCACTCCCCTTTTTGATCTCTCGCTTCGTAACGGATGGATTTCTCCTGACTTCAACCCAGACCGAATGAGCTGGACACGATCCAGCATTATAAACTCCATTGTACCAGCACAAAAAATCGAGAAAATTCGACAGCAGGCATGGCTCGAGATTAACTCCTCATCATTTAAAGAACACCGAAAAGGTATGGTTGCTGTCTACAACCCACAATAAGAGCGGGCGCCCGAAAGCGCCCGTTTTACTTTTCACCGGAGAAACGTTACTATATTGGATAATTCATGAAAATTTTGTTTTTTACAAAAGGCGACCTGCTGGTAGGAAGCTCACGACAACGTATATGGTTTGTGGCAGAGCGCCTCGCGAAAACATTCGGCATTTCTTATGAGGTCATCCACTCTATCAAGCATTCATCGTGGTCTCCATCGATGGAACGATTCCGTGAACTTCGCCGCATTATACAAAAACTCCGCGACCCAAGCTTCGATGTCATATATATACATAAATCGCTCTTCCCAGCTGACGTTATTTTTCTTATTACCCACGAGGCACGAAATGGCAAACGCCTAATTTACGATCTTGACGATGGCGAGTGGTTACACTCGCCCTTCAAAAGTTCGCTACTTGCTCGCCGTGCGGAATGTGTCGTTACTGGATCACATGAAATTCTACGCTGGGCAAAAGAAAAAAATAATAAAGCGTTTTTTATCCCGACGGTTATTGATCACGAGCTTTATCGAAATTACATTGTTTCTCATGCACATCGTGACACCTTCACAATCGGCTGGGTTGGGTCTGCAAAAGGGCATTTCATTGATGGCAACTTTACCATTGTACGCGAAGCACTTGAGCGTCTCACCAAAAAAAATATCCGCTTCCGCTTAGTAATCGTGGGGTCACAAAACTACCAACCACTCAAAAAATTCTTTCGCGGATGCACATTTAACACAATTTTTATTGATGAGCTTGATTGGCGCGATCCCTCATCAACTCCAAAAAAAATCCAGGAGTTTCAGTTTGATATCGGTACATTGCCCCTTACCGATATTCCCTTAAGTCGCGCAAAATGCGGGTATAAAGCAATCGAATATATGGCCTGTGGGGTGCCCGTAGTTGCTAGTCCGGTAGGAGAAAATTCAATTGTTATTGAACATAACAAAACGGGATTCCTTGCAAATACCGTAATGGAATGGGAAACGGCCATTGAAAAACTTCTTGAGTCTGCTTCTTTACGAGAAACGATGGGTAAAGCGGGCATCGACCGAGTGAAAAACGTCTATTCCTATGACGCGACAATCCCGCAATACAAACAAATTCTTTTTCCAGATTGATTATAGACCAAGAAACTGGAGAATCCTCCCGCGATATGTATAGGTATATTCATCTACTAATTCCCCCCCAAAACTGCTCTTAAATTCGCCGATAGATTTCTTTTTTTGATCGGTAAGGTTCACAGACCCTTGATCGAAGTATAAATATCCGTGCGCGCGCCCGTATAGGCAAATTTCATAGATAAGCCTCTTTGTTGCGCCACTTACCGCACGGCGGTCTTTATTATCGCTCACCATAAGCCGTTTTGAAAAATTCGCGCGTGATCGCAAAATCGGTTTGGCATCATAGCATATGATTGCCGAAATAAGTTCGCCGTCTCGATACGCCCCGAATACCTTTGACCCTAAAAAAATAGAGCGGCCATGAGGGATTCTGCCCTGAGCGCGCTCAAAACTGGCATAGAGCTGGTATATCGCATCCGTATTCAAATCGTCGGAACGAATTGTGAGATCAGCATCGCCAAGCGCTCGGCGGACTTCATGTCTGGTACTTGGATGAAAACCGCCCAGAATTTTTTCGGGTGTATCGCCAAGTGAGATAAGAATCGTTTTTTTATGTTTGACAGCAACTCCTGCACCAAAATCAAATTGTTTATACGAAAGGCCGGTGATGTACGAATAACGCTTTTCTCGAAAATATTTCTTGAGCTCTTCATCATCAAGAATAATCCTAACATGAGTGAGAAAGAATTTTCGCTTTGTGATAATCATATGCCGAGCATCTTCCATTGAAAACGAGCAACTGAATCATAGGGATCGGGGCGAATCTTGCGAAAGCGAGAATCGGCCGTGGTAATAGTATAGCCAATGATGCGCGCTTTTTGCTCAAGTTCCTGATTACTGCGTCCCTTTGGATAAGAAAACGAAACAACGGGGACGGCAAGTTTTTGCTCAATAATTTCTTTCGATTTTTTCATCTCAAGCACGGCCTCCTCAATCGGAATCTTGTTAAGCTTCAGATGATGCACGCCATGAGAACCTATTTCAAACACATCAAGCATGTTTTTTACATCTTCCCAGTTCAGATGCATGTTCACTCTGCCTTGATCAATATATTCGGTTGTAATAAAAAGCGTCGCTGGAATTTTCTCCTTTTTGAGAAACGGGTACACGCATTCGCGAACGCTTCTGAGCCCGTCGTCAAAGTAAAGATATGCGCGCTTGTTTGCACTGTATGCACCTGCATCACGGAAACAATGGAACTCATACCCACGCAACCGCAAGTAACCGATATGCTTTTTAAAGTTGCCAAGACAGACATTAATGTGGCGAAAACTGGGGTCAGTCTCTCCAACCGCATGGTACGCTATAAAAAGCCCTTTCGGCTCCGCAAACACTCGAAAGACATACCCCAATCCGCTGTACCAACTAATTACCGCTGATAGGTTTTTTAACAGACCCATATTTTCCCCAAATCAATCGAATCCCAATAGCAGCAAAAATAATCAAAATTGGGTCAATTGGATATCGTAGACGCGCGCCAACGCCGTATCCGGTACTTATTGTCGTAGCGCCAATAATATATAACGCAAAAAGTACAAGAAGCAGTCCACCAAGCGAGCGGCGACGCAATAACAGATGCAACGCCCCGACTATAGATAGAAGAGCGGCAAAAAACCACAATATTTTTCCTATAAAAATTGCGGCAAGCTCAACGCTATCCATTTCTTGGATAGCCGCATATGCCTTTGCGCGCCAATCGCGATTTATAAAAACCGGCGGCGTAAGATAGTTATGATGCGGCTTTACCTGCTCGTTTGCTGGTTTTTCAAAAAAAACTGAATAACCGTCATTCGTAAGCAAAGCAGCGGTACTTAAGGCAGTCGAGATAAAAAACTCCCTTGGGTACTCGCGAATAAAGATGAGCAAAGCTTGCAATGTACCTGCACAACGGGATTTAACATTAAGAAATTCCGGCGAGTTCATAAAAAGGAGCCAATCAGTGGAATCAAGCCGATATTTTGTAGAAATGAGAGCGGCAAGCTCCCAACTGCAAAGATTCCCTACGTCATCTGTTGTCATAGCAAAAGTCCCGGCTCGCATTTTGTTATAAACCATCCACGGCGCCAAGAGAATGAACAATAGTAAAACCGCAAGCAACGGTTTTGCCAGCTGTCTGCGCTTCACAAGCATAATAATTATAGTCAGAAATATCAGATAAAGCGCTATCGATTTTGTATAGATTGCCAGAGCTAGAAATAGAACTGAAAATGTAAGAGAAGCCGCATCGCCATTTTTCAGATGTTTTAGCAAAAACCACATCCAAAGGAGGATAAAAAGCATAAGAAATGTTTCGGGCATAATGAGCATGTGGATTACTGAAACGAGGGGCTCAAAAGAAGCAATAACCGATACGGCAAGAGCGTAGGAATGCCCCAGAAAAATGCGGGCAATCATATATACTAAAACAGCTGCTGTCGCTGCTGCTGCCGCCTGAAAAATTGAAACGACAACAAGCCCGTAGGGCATAAATGTATCAAAAACCCCCACGAAAAAAGGATATAACGGCATACGAATCGTATTAGGTGTAGAAATTCCGTCAGAAACAGGATTAGAAAATCCTTCCCCCAAAAAGATATTGCGCCCGATTTTTAAATAATCCGTTGAATCGCTCCAGACAAGTTTTTCCGAGCCAAAATATCCGATAAAAAAAGAAAGTAAGATTATTTTGCAAATAAGGACAAAGAAAAAAAACTTTTTTTTAAAACTCATCGCGGAATCAATACAAGAATAACGCCTATGAGAATCGCGGCGATACCAATGATTTGAATAATCGTGATTGTTTCTTTAAGTAAAAGGTAGGATGCGAGCGTGATTAAGACAAGCGTTGTCCCGACCGCAATCGGATAAACGACATGCAGTTGGAGACGCGAAAGAACAAAAACGTAAAGAAAAAAGCTTACTGCGTAGAGCAAAAGTCCAGTAAACAAAAAAATATTTTTAAGCGGCTCGAGGACGATCGAGAGAGAAAGCCCAGATGATAAGCGGTGCGCGCCAGTGCGAAGAACAAGTTGTGCGCTCACCGTCAAAAAAATATCGAGCAGGAGAAGCCAGTAAATCATGTAACGTGATCGTACCACATAAAATTACAGAGCGGAAGGTTTGCAAAACGGGATTCTTACTACTCGTTGTTCTACCGCTCACCAGACATTTAATAAAGCGCCAGCTTACCGATGATTATTTTGTAAACATTTTCTATAAAATCTCCTCCCGCATATCCAATGATAAACGCAATACCAGGCGTGATTATGCCGCCGAGTATAGGAATGCCAGCTTCTCTGACAGCAATCGCGGTAAGTAGCCCGACAACACCAGAGAGAAACATCATCCCGAGAAAATAAAGCGGGTTAAAGGCGGTATTTTTGAACTGAAATTGATGTTTAATGAAACCCACAATACCGCGTACCGCTCCCCCGCCAAACCCAGCTATTAAAATTGATGTATAAAAAGTTTCCATATGTTTAGTATACCCAGAAACAAAATTACAAGGAACAGAGAAAAAGTGAATAAGAAATGCTCAAAAACTATTGACAAGCTCTTTATCGTTTGCTACACTTTTCGCGGGTAATATAGCCATTCAACAGGCAAGTAACTGCCGCAAGGAGGTATGGATGTACAAGAAGCTCAACCTCTCCCTCGCAGAAATGTGCTTCGTGGGCAGGCTCCTCGAGCATGTCGAGGACATGTTCCCGACGAACGGTCCTCCCGGACACGACTGGCAGCACGTCGAGTCGCAGATCAGGCTCTGGATGACCATCGGAGGGTCCGTGCTCGAAGAGCCGCAGTTCGCCGGTAAGGTGGACCCGCTCATTCCGATCCTCGTCGCCGCAGGCCACGATCTCGACCGACTCTCGCTCTTCGAGCCGATCGGCCGTTCGCACAAGAAGAAGACCGACGGCCTCGCCGGAGAAGCACTCAAGATGGTGGAGATGCACAATGCGGCAATCGCCGCTTTCAATATCCGCGCCGAGGAGCGGAAGCTCTCCATGTACGAAGGATTCCTCCGGATGTTCGGCTCCGATGGCTCCCTCCTCATCGGCAACGCACAGATCAGTGCAACACTCGCCGTCCTCCAGGCCATCGGCGGCAAGAACCACCCGCAAGACCGGCCCGAGCTCGTCATCTCCTCGGACCTCGACAAGGCGATCACGGGCTGTTTCTACGCCTGGCGGTGCGCCTGCGTCGGCACCGGGGTGCGCGTCAACCACGTGGTGAAGAATTACCTCATCGCTCCGATCAGCGGCGCCAATAAGGGCGCCAAGGTCATTGATGAGGAGCTCGGCACGTGGCGCGACGACCTCGAGTGGGCGAAGGACTGGGATCCATGCGAAGATCCCAACGGTCCCTTCATCATCCGCTCGCGTGTGCTCCACGAGTTCGCGGATCCAGGCTTCAAGCAACTCCGCGACATGCGGAGCGGGCTCACGGAGCAGCTCCGCGCGATCGGCTACCAGGTCTGAAACGCAACGCGATTAACGCATCGCGAAGGAGGCCCCATCAATTCGCGGGCCTTTTTTGTTTACCCCATTACAAGGTGACCTTGTAATGGGGTTTACACAAAAATTGCAAAAAAAGTGAGGGTATGCTAGTATTATTCCGAAAAAGCGG
>Ga0209542_10001350_pt1 | contig 57763 bp, 84 predicted proteins | sample RifCSPhighO2_01_FD_184028 | JGI IMG/M metagenome (GOLD analysis project Ga0209542, IMG submission 184028) | Soil microbial communities from Rifle, Colorado - Rifle CSP2_plank highO2_0.1 (SPAdes) (version 2) | ecosystem: Environmental > Terrestrial > Deep subsurface > Rock core/Sediment ...
AAAGTTTAAGCTCAGCATTCACTAATTTCTGTTCTTCCTTAAGCTGTTTAAGCAAATCCTGGTCAGTAACTTTCTTATGTAAAATCGTCGTAATAAAATTAAGAACTGCAGTAATCAGTAAAAGCCCGATAGTCACATCCCAATTAAGTAATATTCCAAGAGAAGGATCAAGAGCCAAATGAACGCTGTCCCCTATTGCAGGAATCTTATCCCACAATGTAGCTACTGCTAGTCCAAGAAGCATAACCAAAAACATAATTCCCATCCCTTTCATATCATTAAATAGAATAAAGAATGTTTTTAAATTGAACTATTTCGGATTTTCAATCACTTCTAACAAACTATATAAATCAGTAAATGTTTATCAAATAATGAGCAAAAGAGCAATATTCTTCACATTAATTATTATCATTCTATCTCAATTAACATTATTCTCATCCGCACAATTACAAACTCAATCCAGTCAATCAAGACAGCTTACAAACCAAGGCTCAAACTTTGAAACAATCTGTCAAGGAAATGAATGCGCAACAACAATTTATTCTTATGATAAATATTTCAATAGAAATGGAGCATGGGAAGAAATAGATGAAAGCTGGCATACTTGTGCAGAAGGTTTCTGCACAAACCCCTATCACTTTAATGCAACTGTAAATAATGAAGGATTAGTAACTCTTAATTTAGGAAATAGAGATTTTACACAAAGAGCCTCTTCATTTAATCAAATTAATCTAACAATGCAGTCTCCAACAATAGAAGGCAGCATATTAACATATCAAAACATCCTGCCAAACATAGACTTAAAGTATCAATATCTGCCCCACAAATTAAAAGAAGAAATAATAATTAACGGACCTTTGCAAAATATTCCTCAAGAAGATTTTGAGGTAACATTCCATACTTCAGGCAATGCAAACTTCAATCTTGAATATCCATTCATCTGTGACAGCAATAGAAAATGCAAACCCATAAACTACACATTAACTAACAATCAAGTAACTTTAATAATTCCAAACAGATTTTTAATTAATGAAACTACAGTCTATCCAGTAATAATAGATCCAAGTTTCTATCTTGGGAACTCATCAATTATTTGGAATGGTCGTGTAGAAGAAACTATAAATGATGAAGGCTCAGCATTAATCTACCCTAGAATCAATAATCCCTCTAGTTTAGAAATTGGAATGGTCTCTGGAGGGATGGGTACTGCCAGAGCAGATATTGATTGGAATCTTGATAGAGTACCAAATTTAGGGCAAATCAACAATGCTACTCTTTACCTATACTTAGAAACATTCACAGGACCAAATTTTCTAAATATTACACATATTGAAAAAAATAGTAGCCAGTGGTCAGATAATGATGCAGGAAATGAACAATTCTTTTATGATATGCGTAATGGTAGCATATATTATAGTATATACTCTCTAGTAGGTGGGGGAGGTTTCCCATTGCCAATGTCTTTGAATCAGCAAGGTATGGCTGATATTAACACCGCTCTCGCAACAGATAAGAGATTTAGCATTGGTTTAGATACAGATAATTACCATAATGTCACAATATCAGCACGAGACTACTCAAATTCAGCTCAAAGGCCCGTATTAATTCTTCAGCATACTAAAGAAGATTACAATCTCACATACGATGCAAACGGCAACATGATAAGTGGCTTTGGCAAGTATATGGAATATGATGGTTGGAACAGACTATCAAAAATAAGAAGCACAAATGCTACAGGAAGTGTATTAGCAGAATACTTCTATGACCATGAAGGAAAGCGCGTTCTAAAGAGAGCATATAATGTTACAGGCAACGGCCACAATGAAAGCACCTATTACCTGAACACAAGACCAGCAGACTTCATCCAAGTAATAAATACAAATGGGACAATAATTAATGAGACTTATATTTATCTGCAAGATAAGCTAATAGCAAAAATTGATACTGTTGGTCAAAGGTTCTTTTATCATCCAGATCATCTGGGTAGTACTACACTAGTAACTAATGAAAGTGGATCTGTTGTAGAAGACTTGTTGTACTTGCCCTATGGAGATATTTTATCTGGAGATGAATTAAGTAGATTTACATATAATGGTCAAGAATCTGATAGAGAATCAGGATTTATGGATTATGGGGCAAGGCAATATGATGCAAGATTTTCAAGATTTATAGAACCAGATCCTATTATTTCAGACCCATATAATCCTCAAGATTTGAATCGATACTCTTATACTAGAAATAATCCTTACAAGTATGTTGATCCTACAGGGAATATAGTTAATGTGGCTACAGCTATTGCTGGAGCAGGTATTGGTGCTACAGTAAGCGCACTTTATTCTGCAGCTAGTCAGTATCATTCTTCTGGTTCAGTTAATTTTGGAGAAGTTGGTAAAAATGCAGTTGTAGGAGCAATTGCTGGAGGAATAGGAGGTTTAACTTTCGGTCTTGGTACGGCAGCTATAAGCGTAGGGGGTTTCGCAGAGTTATCTGCTGGTCAAGCCGTAGGATTGGGAGCAATTTCTGGAATAACCTCAGGTAGATCCGCACAGTTGACCTCAAATATATTGTCTGGCAACTCTTTGAGCCAAAATGTCTTGGATCCAGATGCGATAGTTAGGGATGGTATTATTGGAGGAGTTACTGGAGGATTAGTAAAGGGGTTAACAAATTCTTTATCAAAAACTATTAGCCTTCAAGGTAATTATCCTTCGTCTTATAAATCTCAGATTCAATCTGCAAATAAATTTTTTGCAGAACAAGCGCCCGAATATTCATTCAATGAACATTCCTTGAATAGTGTTTTAGGAAGAATACAACAAGGTAGGATTTCTTCACAAGAGGCTGTTGTAGACGCTTTGAAGAACGGTCAGAAATACTATGATCCCTCCTATAATAACTATGTCTTCATCAAGAACAATGTAAAAGTGCATGTAGATACTAGAACAAACTCTGTGAGAACAGTGACTGATGGGGGTCCAAAGGAATTTTATACTCCGGTCAGTTCTGGTTCTTCGTCATCTTCTGGAGGAGGAAGTTAAATGAAATACTCAAAAAAACTACTATTTTTCTTAGAGTCTTTTGTTTCTGGTAAAATAAATGCTCTTGTTTTTTCGAAAGATTATGACTTATTCTTTGGCAGTAATAAATCGAACATAAAAAAGGAGGTTTCTAACGAATCTTTTGAGATATTTGATGATATTTCGATAGATATAGCTTATTTTGAACCTAATCCCAAATTAAGATCTGAATATGAGGGGTACTTGGATGAGCCCAAGTTATTATTCAAGGTTAAGAATCATTATTCTAAATTAAAAGGGATGTTAAAATGAAAGAGGGGACAAAAAATAATCTGATCGTATTGGTTCCTTTGGTCGTTCTATTGGTTTTGGTGGGATCAATTACAAATTATAATCTTATTGCTACAGCTGTTGCTGGAGCCATCGGAGGATTAATTGGAAGAGGAATTTTAGCTTTAAAAAATAAAAAGAGGACTAATGTATAATAAATCTTTTAGGTTAATTATATTATTTATATCTATATTCTTAATTGGTTTTGTAAATGCAGCAGAGCCACTTCCTGAAAGAGGTCTTTCAGATACTTTTTATCTTAAAGAGCAATTGGGTACAGACCTAGACTCAAAACCTAACTTGTTTACAGGAGAGTTTGTGCAGTCTTATAAGATGATGGTCCCTTCAGGAACTAAGGGTCTTTCTCCAAGTATTGCAGTAACTTATAGCAGTCACAGGATTTATGATTCTACTCCTAGTATTTTGGGCAGAGGATGGGATATATCAGAAAACTCTATTGAGAGAGATACAAATTATAGTATGTACAATGTTTCGGATGACCAGTTTATTCTTAATTTAAATGGAAATGCTTATAAGTTGAGCTATAGTTCTGTTGACCAAAGGTATCATACTAGTGTAGAAAATTTCCTTTACATAACCAATTCTAGTGCTGGAAATAATACAAATAATGTTTATTGGACCATAATTACTAAAGATGGTACTCGTTATAGGTTTGGTTATAATAACGATTCGGAAGAGGTTGCAAATCTTTATAGATATACTTACAAATGGAATTTGGATTTAGTGAAAGATGTTTATGACAATAACATATTTTATTCCTATAAGAAAAATAATACTAACAATTTTGGTGTTACGCTCTTAGATTCTATTGAATACAACAATGATCGAACTAGAAGAGTTAAATTTATTTATGAAGAATCAAATATGCCCGATACAGCATATTTCGTGACGGATGGCAATCTTATTAGGCTGAGCAAAAGGTTAAGAGCGGTTAATATTACAGTTGATGATTCTGTTGTAAGAGTTTATGAACTCAATTATTTTAAGAATACAAGCTCCAGCTTATTAGCTAATATTACTGAATATGGGTCTGATAGTATTTCAAAACTTCCTTCTAACAAATTTAATTATTATCCTGAAGGCACTGGTTTAAAGAATGCAACTGGTTGGTCATTTCCCCCAAATCAAAGTTTCCAGTGGGGGCATATAAATGGAGGAATACCTCAAGGTCTTAGAGTTGGAGATTTGAATAGGGATGGTTTGACTGATCTAGTTATATCTCAATGTAGCTACAGCCACGATACTGGAAATTGTACAAGTATTAGTGTTGAAAGAAAAGTATTTATTAACAATAGAACTGGTTGGTATGAGAACAATAACTGGACTTTGCCTGAAACTGCACCATTTGCTGATGTACCTATCTATGAACCAACTGGAACTCAACTTGAAGACATAAATGGGGATGGGTTTACAGATATATTACAGATGTATGCAAATCCTAATTCTTATCCTCCTCATGATATTAGAGTACAAAGATTATGGTTAAATAATGGAACTGCTTTCGTGGATTCTAGTTCTAATTGGACATTTCCACAGAATGAGTGGTTCTATTCTACTAATGTTACGCAAGAGACAGGTCTTCGTCTTATAGATTTAAATGGAGATGGCTTATTAGATTTGGCCAAAAGTAGATGTCTTTATACATCTACTGAATATTGCTATATAAATTTCTATAACTGGACTTTTGAACAGAAGGTTTGGATCAATAATGGGACTGGTTGGACCAATAAGACTAATTGGAAATTGCCTTCAGGAATCGCTTTTATTACAGGAGATGGGGTCGAGCAACAGGATACTGGCGTTAGATTTGCAGATGTAAATGGAGACCTTCTTACAGACATAATCGCTATGTATGGTTTTACTCCTGTGTTTCCTGGAACCCCTACCCTAGTTCAACAACTTTGGATCAATAATGGGAGTGGATTTATCAATCAAACTGGAAATTGGACCTTCCCGTATAAAGAGTACTTTACTGTTGGAGGAGATAGCATCGAGAATGGGGTACAGATTATGGATATAAATGGAGATGGGCGTGCAGATATAGTTAAAAGTGCTTGTACTGGTGTAAGTATCTATGATTGCCATATTACTCCTGGAGCCAATAAACAAGATGTCTGGATTAATAATGGTGAAGGATGGTTCAATGGGACTAATTGGCGTATTCCTTCTAGTATACCTTTTATAGAGTATGGCACGCCTGGTTATGTTAATCCTCATGATATGGGGACTAGATTTGCAGATTTGAATGGAGATGGATCTATAGATATATTGCGTATGTATAAATCAAATACTGGGTCTCCACAAAATTACCAACTGCGTGAAGCTTGGTTAAACAATGGAAGCATGTTTTTATTGATGAAAAATTCTACGAATCAGTTCGGTGGAAGTATTTTAACAGATTATCAGCCTTCTACAATGTTAAGCAATATAGGAGATGACAATAAGTCAGATATGGGATTCAACCTGATGGTTTTGTCCAATATTACAGAAGATAATGGTCTATCTACTTCTCAAAGAACCCAAGTAATAAGAAAATTCAATTATTCTAATGGACTGTATGAATATGCAAGTAAAGAATTTCGTGGTTTTGCAAATGTTGAAGAGCGGTTGGATAACAAAAAAATAGTTCATTCATTTTTACAAGATGAATCTCGTCAAGGAAGAGAGTATAAATTGCAAATTTTTGATAATCAGAGCAACATCTATCTTTCAAAGGAATTAAATTGGAACAGTACAAATTTATATGGGTATTTTATAGTTAATTTAATCGAAGAGTCTGAGAAAACTCATGATGGTGTTACTTCTAATCCTAAAATAAGGAATATGACTTATAATTACGATTCATTCGGAAATATTTTTGTTACCCATGATTTAGGGGACGTTGACAATGCAAACGATGATAAATATGAAAAGAAAATTTATGCTACAAATTCGACAAATTGGATAGTTAATAAAATCTCAAATTATACAATATTAGGCTCAGATGATTTAATAGTCTTGAAAACAAGCCTTTATACTTATGACGATCTTCCTTTTGGATCTGCTCCAGCAAAGGGAAGCATTACAAAGAAAGAAGATTTTATAAGTAATAATTTGATTAAAGCAACGAACTACTCGTATAATTCTTTTGGGAATTTAGTAAATGAGACGGACTCTAATGGTAACAAGTTAACTTATATTCACGGGCTTAGAGATGCAACAAACACGTTTATTGATAGAATACTAAATGCAAAGAACCATCAATCTGACTACTATTATGAAAAAGGAACTGGAAATGTGTTATCTGAAATAGATTCTAACGGAATTGCTACAAATTATACTTATGATCAATTTGGTAGAAAGACAAAAGAAATAAGACCTTACGATTCGTTAAATTACCCCTCTATCGAAGTAAATTATTCACTAGATGGGGTTGCCCCTGAAGTCATATTTATTAAATTAAGGAGTGTTGTAGGCGCTTCGGATACTCTTGAGACTTATGAAATAATAGATGGATTTGGTAAACCAATTCAAGTTAAAAGGGAAACTTTACTAGGTCAACAAATTATCACAAATACTTTCTATGATCTGTCTGGTAAAATAGCTGCCCAAAGCAATCCTTATTATTCAGTATCAAGTGCAGAATATTCATCTCCAAATGCTAGTATTGCCTTGACAAACTATACGTATGATTCTCTGGATAGACTTGTAAAAATTATTAATCCCGATAAAACATTTAAGAAAATGAATTATACTCATTGGAATTTAACTATATATGATGAAAATGGAAATAGGAAGGATAATTTGCTAGATGCTTATAAAAGAATATCTTTTGTCGTAGAGTACTTGAATGGCTCAAATTATATTACTTCTTACAACTATGATGCTGTAAATGACCTGCTTTCTATTAAAGACTCTTTTAATAATACTTTTAATTATACTTATGACTTAACTGGAAAGAAAACTAAGGAAAATGATCCAGACAGAGGATCTTGGAATTATACCTATGATAATGAAGGAAATCTTATTAGACGAACAGATAATAGGAATGTGTTTACCGTTTATTCCTATGACTCTCTGAATAGGAAGGTTAATGAGACAAATAATGTAACAACTTTAAGATACTCTTATGATAATTATCTTAATCTGACTCTATCTGGTGTAGATGCTAATGGAACTTTAATTAATTATAGTTACGATAATCGCTTACGCAAAATAAAGGAAGACAGAAATATTTTTGGTAAATTTTATTCTGAAAATTGGTCGCACGATTCCTCTGACAGAGTCATTTTGCAAATTATGCCTGATGGTAGATTGATAAACTTTACTTATGATGAGCAAGGACTTTTATCAGGTATTTCAACAATATCTAATATCAGTTACAATGAAAAGAATAATCCTGTAATGATAAATTATGCAAATGGTCTCTTAACAAACTATTCTTACAACTCGTCTAATCTAAGACTTTTAGAGATAAAGACTTCAAACAAACAAGATTTAGACTATCAATATGATGCTGTTGGAAATGTTATGTCTATCCAAGATGGCATACACAACATTAATTATTCTATGTCTTATGATCCTCTTAATAGGTTAACAAGCACTAATATTATGGGCCCATTTATAGTAGGGTTTAACTTTATATATGATCAGCTTGGAAACCTAAGAAACGTAACTGGAGACTATGCAACAGATTATTATTATCAAGATACAAGACCTCATGCGACAAGCAGAGTTGTATTTTACTGATAATGTCTATCATAAAAACAACAATTCCTTTTAATATAAAAACATTGTTTTTATTTATCCACCCATCATCTTACGCATAGTCGGATTCATGTCTAACGAATGTTGTTTTGCAATATTCTGATACAACTGATATAATATCATGACTGCAAGCAGTATAGACGTTCCAGATGTTAATGCTCCAAGAAGGTTTGCAACAGAAGCCAAAAGCCCTATAGCAAGCCCTCCCATAACAGTCAATGGAAATATATAACGACTTAAGACACTCTCAATTATTCTAGGATCTTTTCTAAATCCTGCCATCTGCAATCCAGAAGAAGCAATATTCTTTGCCTGTCCAGCAGGGTCCATTCCAGTAGTCTTAACCCAAAATATAGAAAATATCATCGCAAAAACGGCATAAAATAAAATGTGGAATATCGCCTGAAATATCTGCGAAGTCAATAAACTTCCAGTGATAGCTGCTTGCAATAAATTAGGAGAACCTATCCAGAAAGCCAATCCAGAAACAGGTTGTCCATTTTGGAAACCGCCAAGGAATGTCGGACGTCCAAGCCAAGTTTCAAACAAGCTTCCAAATAATTGCATATTCGCTGCCAAAGCAGCAACTAAAATAACTGGCAATACAGAAGCATAAAAGAATTGCAATGGCCATTTAACTCCATAGCCTCTCAAACGATCGTAACTCAACGGAATCTCTACCTTAAGGCTCTGAGCCCAGACAACGCCCAGGAATATGAGAACTGTAACTAAAATAACTGCAAACGCAAGCAACGCACTTGTAGGGTCTCCATTAATGATAGATTGTATAATTACTAATATCCTTCCAGAACAAGGAGTTTCTCCAAAATTAATCAAACAATTAGAACCATCTGCACCCACAAATTGAAACAATCCTATGAATAACTGTAAGGCGACTCCCGCAACAATAAACAAAGAAACCCCAGAACCAAATCCCCATTTAGCAACGACTTCGTCCATAAACATTATAGCTAAACCTCCAAGAATCAGCTGAAATATAACTACTGACTCAAACCCTGGATTAGCTTCAAGACCTTTCATCAATACAAAAATACAAGCTTCAAAAACTATGAAGAACATAGTTCCTAATTTCTGAATTCCTTGAAACAATTTCTTTCCTTCTTCAGATTTAGTGTCTAAGCTTAATATTCCAGAACCAACAAGCAACTGCAAAATAATAGATGATGTAACTATAGGACCTATTCCTAAACTAATTATCGCCCCAAAGTCTGTTCCTAAAATTGTAGATAAAAAATCAAATCTCTCAAGAGCGTTTCTACTCAAGCCGTATAACTTAATATTATACATTACAAAAAAGAAACCTAAAACAATAAGTGTCCACTTCAATTTCTGATTGAACGCAAGTTTCTTCTCAACAGGTTTCTTTACTTCAGGTAAATACTGAATCAATTCTTTAAGAGCCATGTATCATATCATAAAATCAAAGCTTTTTAAATATTGATAAGCTACCTATATTCATGAATAAAAAGAGTTCAATGAAAAAAGACAAATCGAACTACAACGGTGCAGTCGTTCTAGGATTAAATGACGCATTAGTTGAAATAAGCGGAGCCCTAGTCGGATTAAGCTTTGCCTTTGCAGACACTAAACTTATTTCTACTGTAGGTTCAATAACAGGATTTGCCGCAGCATTATCAATGGCTGCTTCAGAGTACTTGTCAGCAAAAGAAGACAACAGGAAAAACCCCCTAAAAGCATCAATATATACGGGAATAACTTACATGTTAGCAGTTTTAATTTTAGTCACTCCATATTTTATTTTTACAAATGTTTACACAGCAACGGGAGTTATGTTTGCATCGATTATAGGAATGATTGCTCTATACACCGGATACGCATCATCAATTAACCACACAAGTTTCAAATCCAAGTTCATGGAAATGTTCACAATAACTTTAGTAGTTTCAGTAATAAGCTTTTTATTCGGAATGTTAGTTAAGAAGTTGACTAGTTAATGTGCGGGCCACCGTCATATACTAAATAGCATTTTGACTGGAAATGGACTTAAACCAAAGAAATATTTTTCATTGCTTCTTTAATTTCTTTAATCTCTTTTGTAGCAGTTACCCAAACTCTGCTTAAACTAGCTTCAAAATAAGAGTGTGCTATAAAATTTCTATAATTAATCATTTTAAACCAAGGCACATGATTATTTTTCTCTTTTAAAGATCTAGGGACATTACTGCTTGCTTCACCTATTATTTCTAATCTTCTTATTACTGCATCTTGAAGCATTATATTTTTACTAAAATCTTGTTCGGAAATATCTTGCAAATAAGATTCGATTTGTTTTATACAGTCTTTTATGTCTCGTAAATATAACTTATAGTCTCTTTTCATCGAATGATTGGTATCTCCTCATTTAATATTCTAGATTTCAATTCTTTCCTTATAGTAGAATACTCAACAAGATCTACTTTTCTTTTCAATCGTTTCTCAAGTAACATTTTAAGAGCAATTATAGCCATTAGCCCCTTGCCATCATTCATTTCTATTAATATATCAACATCGCTCCCTTTCTTTTCATCTCCACGAGCATAACTTCCAAATATTCCCGCTTTTGTGACATTATGTTCCTGAAGCAACGGAACTATCTTTTTCTTTATTTCCTGCAGTGATTTCTTCATGTTTTTTAGAGATATTAGAACTTTTTAACACTTTTGACATATGCGCGGGCCGTGTTCCGATACTCTTTTCCATCTTGATGCGCAACTAAAATAAGGTAAACAAAAGCTTTATAAATAGTTATTTAAAAGTAGTTACATGAAGAAACTATATTTGGTCGGCACCCATCACCTTGACTTAAAAGGTCCTACAAGGCTTGAAAGATTTTTTGGGTTTGTTAGACCTGACACCATAGGATTAGAGTCAACAATAGAAAATTTGGAAAGAAGACTAAAAGACCATAAAAACTGGCAAAATCAAAGAAATGTTACACAAGAAGCTTTAGTAGGATTATATGGTAGAGAAGGAGCTAAAAAAATAGATCAATATCTTACTATGATTGGTTATGAATGCTGGGTATCTGCAAATCATGCACAAAAAAATTCAGGCGTAAGATTAGTTAATTGTGATGAATATGACAAAGTAGAATTTCAACAAATAGGTAAAAAAGTTTTTGGAGAGGGAGTAGATGAGAATCAAGATATTACAAGAAGTTTTATTGATGAGATAGCAACATATGACCTTATAGATCTTCAAAAAACAATTGATCAATCATATCAAGATGTTTCAATTACAGCACTACAAAAAAATCAAAAAGAATTTAGAACACTTATGTTAGATAGAGATAAAGTTGCAGAAAGTAAGATTAGAGAGGCTTTCGCAGGTGCAAGTCATACTCTTGTTTATGTTGGAGGAACATTGCATTTTTTTGGAGATTATCCTAATTTATATGAAAGACTAAAAGATCTAAATCCCTCAAAAATAAAGTTAGTTGATGTTGATCAATTTTAAATTTCCAACGATGGACTTTAGTTCGCACAAGTGCGAAAGACCCCATGAAGATGGAAAAAAGTATGGATGCGCGGGCCGGAAATTAAACTAAATTAATCAACAAGACTTTGTAAATATTCTGCACGTACTTTCATATCATCAATAAATCTTTGTTCTTTTTTATATTCAGTACTTCCTTGATGACCATCCATGCTATAAGTAACTGAAAATCTTTCAGAGTAAGCATTCTCTTTTTTACCAACTTGAATAGTTATAACTGCAATTCTTTCAAAGATATCTCCAAAAGCGACTCGTGGATGATTTGGAGGAATATTGTCCCATTGAGAGCAATCAAGATTTACCTCATATCTCAATCCCTTTCTTTTTGCTTTATCTGCAAAATCCTCGGCTCTAGAAGTACCGAGAAAGCTAGATGTCCAGCTCATGATTTTTTATCATCATTTCTTAATGTTATCTCGCCACCATGCTTCTTAACGCTCTTGATTGCGCTTTCACTTGCTCCGCCAGCAGTTATATTCAGTTTTACTGGTTGCGTCAAAGTTCCAACAACTTTATAATTTGAATAATCTGCGCTGTCCTTAACTTTATTGAATGACAATCGGTCTAAATTTAACGTTTTCAATTTATGCCTATTTCCATAAACCATCTTAGTCTGACGCTTACCAAAATACTCTGGCAAGGTGTTCTTTAAAATCATCGACTTTCTCTGGTCTCCACGCTTTCCAGTTCCAGCCATTCCTACTCCTCCTCTGTGACCGCTTCCTCGAGCTTTCTTCTTGAATCCTCGACCGTGAGTATGACTTCCTCTAAATCTTCTTGATTTTCTGCGTCTCTTTACACGTAAAGCCATTAGTCCTCCCCCCAATCTTTAGCGCGAATTTCTTCCATTAAATTTTCATCAGCGAGAGATTCAAATTTCTCTTCGTCAGCTTCAATAAAACAATCAGATGAACTGCAACGAGCACATTCTTCAGGCGGTAGTTTACCGTAAGCAATAGAACCGCATTCACATTCCCAAGCTGTTTTTAATTTACTCATAACATTCTCTCCAATAACAAGTTAATATGCTCTCCATTATCTCCTAACACTCCTCTACCGACTCCAAAATGTTTCTTACTCTCTATTCCTTTTCTTGGAGGGTGTAATCTAAAGAACGGCTTTAAGCCCAGCTCAGATAAAGATTTCTTCTCAAGACCTTTTATGACTGCTTCTGAATTTATTTTTGTTTTTTTCAAAGACTCTCCCCGTAATGAAATAAGTTTACTAAGCATCTCGTCGCTTATTTTTCCAAAAGCTACAAAACTTCTAACTTTATGTAATATCTTGGTAGTCTCAATAGTTTCAGGCATTAAAATGGCAGAAAACTTTCTTCTTAGTCTCATATGGTCCAAAGTATGTGCAACTTTGTAAGGCACATCAACCATTCCAGAGATTCTAATTACAAGTAAAGTCATACTAATCCTCCAGTCTTCTTCAACGCTTCCATACATGCAGTTGCGGAATTTATTGTCGAACGCCCATATCCTTTAGTATACGAATATATGTCTTTAATTCCAGCCAATTTGAGAATCTTCTTGCATTCATCTCCAATAACTAACCCAGTTCCTTGAGGAGCAGGTATTAATTTAATTACAACACTGCCACATTTTCCTTCAACAATATAAGGGATGCTATGTAATTCTGAACAAGCACAATCAAAATGTCCACACCCTCTATTTACTTTGATTATATTAAGTTTAGCAAGCCTTACCGCTTTCTCTCTCGAAGGCAATGTTTCTTTTGATTTTCCTAAACCAAGACCAACATGTCCATTTTTATCTCCTACAACAGCCATAGATGAGAATGTTAAAACATTTCCTTCCATTGTTTTCTTTTGAGTCTGTCTCCATGCTCTTCTCTTTCCGCCTCCAAACTTACCTTTTGACTGACCTACAAGAATTAAATCCTTGTCCAATGTAACTAAACTGTCCACTATTTCAGGTTCAAGAATTCTTTTCTTACCAAGTAATATTTCATCTATGTTTTTTATCTTTCCACTTTTAACCTCTCGACCAATTTGAGTTTTAGGATCCCAAGCTTGAACTGTAGTATGTTCTTCCTTAATTCCTTCAGTCATTAATGCTTCTTCACTTGCAGGAATCTCTATACTTATTCCAATTTCTTCTTTCTCATTTATTTTTTGTTCCATTGTTAAATAATCTTCTCCTTTAGTTGATTAATAAGTTTTGCCGTCTCTTTCTTTTTATTAATTAAATCTTCTGTAGGCAAAACATCATCATTACATGGAATATCAAAACCAGCATCTTTCAATCCTTTAACGAAAGCATATATTCTAGATTTAGGAACATGAGTCAATAAACCTATATCCAAAACGCCTTCCTTAATATTTTTAGATTTTTTAACAAGTAAATATCCCATCAAATAAGCAGCAGGAAGACTCTTCAAACTCCCGCTAAGTTTTTCAGGCCAACCATATTTAATCAAATCTTTGGTGGTGACGTTAACTAATACCTTATCCTGTGCAATTTCAGAAACGACTATCTGTGCTAACAAATAGCGATTTGTTTTTCTAAATATTACTCTCGGTTTTCCAGATTTAAGAAGATACAATCTAGCCTTATAATCTGTTCTCCCCTCAAGTCTTCTTTTTCTGATGGTTCTTTGAATTCCTTGCATTTTATTTACTCTCCTTCTGCATAATTTGAATATGCTCTTTTAGATGTGCTTTGTTCTTGAATATCTTACTTCTTATTCCTTTGCGTATTTTAGCAAACTCTTCATTATTTATTGAGCCATGCTTTCTTATTTCTGAAATATATGCTCTTAACTTTCTTGTTAAAATAATATAATCTCTCTTACGAGTATTAGGTCTCATACGAATACTTCCGCCCCTTCTTCTTTTCCTAGCAACATTAACCTTTCTACCCTTTATTTCTCTGATGAATATAGACTTATTAGCAACTAAATCTCTAACATCTTGTTTAGTTATTGCTTCTTTTATTTCATTAATGCGTCCTGTATTGAACATTACTCTGCCTTTGCCTATTCCAAGAGTTCTAGCAACAAGTGCTCTCTTCTTACTTAGATCCATCTTTGCCTCCAAAACTCTTTACATTTAAAATATGCAAGCTCATCTCTTGTGCTTTCTTTATAATTTCTATTTTTTTCTTGGCCCCGATGGTTCGTGCAACTATAACAATATTATCTTTTCCAGCGTTGCTCAAATCAGACATGGAGTAAATCATCAAAGGAGTCTTTCCCTTAATTTTCCCAGATTCTCTCTTATCAGCCTTAAATCCAATACGAGGAGACTTAGTATAACCAAATCTATTTTTACGTATCTTGCTATGTCTTCCAACAGCTCTTCTCCATCTCTGCAACTTAGGTCTATTACGTCCCATTCTGCTGAATTTCAAAGTGCTACGCCTTACGAATTTTTTCATATATTAACTCCTGGTTTTTTAGTTATAAAAATCCCGTCTTGGAAAATACGTCTATCTTTATTTGTAACTGCAGAAGCCTTTTCAATATTGGCAGCAGTTTGTCCTGCTTTTTCAACATCAGCACTTGATATTTTTATCTTAGTACCTTCTATTTTAACTTCCACTCCTGGAAGAATATTAGCGCTTCTAGGTACTTTTTCACCAAGAAAGTTAGTTATTACAACTTTATCTTTTTCAGCCTTAACAGTCATTGGAAAATGTACATTACATATTTCCATTTCATACACAAATCTTTCTTTGATTCCGTGAAACATATTTTTTATATGAGACACATAAGAATTTACGCTAGCAACACTCTTCCTATTTGACTGATTGCATTTAATCACTATCTCTTTTTCTCCAACAGTTAATATCAAATTAGGATTTTCAAAAGCTTTCGATAAATTAGTATTTCCCTTTGAACATTCAAGCAAGTTGCCTGAAAATTTGCATTTAACTCCATCAGGAATTGCAACACTGTTCTCATAAGTATTTTTCATATTTCAGCTCCTCTTCCTATTGCGAGTGTAGACGAGCTAGTGGAGATGAAATACTCAGAAACTTTCATCAGACAAGTTTCTGTTGTTGGAAATTTCTTGAAGTTAGTTGAAATGTCAAAGTGTGTCTGAAGAACACTTTGATCATCCAAAAAACTACTATTCAAACTCAAAGTTTTTTTGATTTTCATATTAGTAAAAGTATGCGACTACGCTTCCTCCAATGTTTTTATCTATAGCTGTCTGATGAGTAACAAGTCCCTTACTTGTTGAAATAATTAAAGTTCCCATTCCTCTTGCAGGAAGATATCTTCGAATATACTTATCTATGTCCTTTACTTTTACAATATAACGAGGTTTAACGGCCTTACATTTATTTAACTTGCCAAATTGAACAAACAATCCTTTTGGTGTTACTGAATATTCTGAAATATATCCCTTTAACTTTCCTATAGCTAAAATATTTTGAAGGAATTTTGAATGATATCTCAATGTAATGCTGTCCTGATTAGCAAGTTTAGCATTCATTATTCGATTTAAACCGTCTGAAACAATATCTTGGCTCATGTTAACTATATTTTTTGAATCCGATTTCCTCCGCAATTTCTCGGAAACAGTGTCTGCATAAATGCAAGTCGTATTGATTAAGATGTGCTCCAAAACGTCCACAACGTTTGCATTTTTGCGCAGCAATCCCTGTCTTTCTATCTTTAGGCTTATTAAACTTTAAGAATTTCTTAGCAATAGTTGGCTTATTCTTTAATTGCTTCAAAACTTTATTCCAGTCACTTGCACTCATGTTTAATTTCTTCCCTCCGTTGTGATTTTCATTCTACAACCTCCGTCTTAAATGTTTTTTTCATATAATCTATAATTTCCTCAGGAGAAACATGTTGTTTTTTAGGCACTGTTCCCGGTTTTATTTTTCTTTTCTTAACTCTAACTCCAGAACGCTCAAAAACAACCGTGACGTTAAATCCCTTAATTCCTATTTCACGGGAATATTTCATTCCAGGAATATTTATGTATTCTGGAATTCCAAATGAAAAATTATTCTTATCTATTTGAGATACTTTAAGTTGATTATCAATAGCCCCTAAAAGTTTTCCAAGAACATTTACAGCATCTTCATTTCTAAGAGTTACACATGTGCCAAGTTCCATTTTGGGCCTTACTCCAAAAGCTGGAATTCTTGTTCTAGCTCCCGATTTAGTAATTTGAGCTTTTTTCTCGCTAATTAATTCAAGAAGTTTCTTTGCTTTTTCAAGGTCTTTGTCAACTGCTCCAGCACTTAAAACGACTCTTGAAATCTTAGGAACTCTCATAACATTAATCATAATACAATAACCTGCGCTTTGTTAAGTGCAATACCTTCCTTTTCAAATTTAATTACGACTTTCATTTCATCTACAGATTCTATCTTTCCAATTTTTCCTATATTGCTTCCAGAGAATATAAACGCACTTTTTCCCTTATCGAGCGCAATATGTTTAGTTACTTTATTCTCAAAATCTAAAACTAATGTGTCTCCAACAGAGAAACTCTGTTTAGATGCAATACTTGTTCCATCGTGCAAGCCATATTGAAACATATCTTTACTCATAGCGGTTTTTCCTATAATCTTTAAATTTCTAGTTACATCTTTAGTTTCTTCAAAAACAAATCTTCCAGTAGGTAATAATGTTAATTTGTAATTTTTATCCGCGTGAAAAATAGAAAATAAACTGATTGGATCATGTAAATCTTTAGCAACTTTGCCATTAACTTTCAAGGCTTTATTATGAATCATTCCCTTTACTTCCTTGCTTGTATTTGCAAGTTTTAACATATCTCTAACAGCAACTACAATTGAAACACTATTAGAATTATGGCGTGAAGCGTAAGCTACATACTTAGTCCCCTTCCTTGGAAGAGGTAACGCTCTTATAACTTCATTTCTTGTCTGGTGCATTGTTTTTTTCCTCCGATTTCTTCGACTCGCCAGTTTTTTCCTTTACAGGAAGCCTGCGCGAATCATCGAGCTTCAACGCGACTATCTGAATCTTACTCGGATCTAAATACACATTTAATTTTGTGCCGTCAGCTTTCTTTCGAGTAATACCTTCAACAGTAACTTTGCCCTTTCTAACATTCACTTTAAGGATTTTTCCTTTCTTTTCAGCGAATGTTCCGCGCATGACGACAACTTCGTCGTCCTTTCTCACTGGTATGCTTTTAATACCATGTTTTTTGCGCAATTCATCTGATAAATGAGCACTTAAAAACTTATGCCTTACATGAAGTGGAGCTTCATGTCTGTATTTTCTCTGTTTGCGAGGCTGTCGGCTTGCCTTCCACGACGTTGAAAATAATGTTTTCATAATACAAATTGAGCAATCTTAGCAACTGCCTTCCACCTTTCAAAAACTTCTTTACTTATTGGTCCTTTGATGAATGTTCCTTTAGGATTTCCCTTTTCATCTTTTAATAAACAAACTGCATTGTCCTCAAACATTACTCTTTCGCCGGTATTTCTTTTATAACTCTTTCTTTGACGAATTATTATGGCATCAAAAACCTGTCCTTTCATATCAGGCTTTCCTGCGCGAACAGAAACTTTAACAAAATCTGCCATCTTAGCATATTGCTGAGTTCCCTTCCCAGATTTTCCTTTTTTAACTCCGACAATTCTTACAAGTCTAGCTCCGCTGTTATCGCTTGCAACACAAACGCTTCCAATATTCAATCCTCTTGTTGCTCTTGCTGGTAATGCTTTCATTTTATATATGCCCTCCTTCAGAATCACAATATTTTAAATCTTTTTTTAAACAATCTTCATATGTTCTTGGTCTTGCATCATCAGAAACATCCTCTGGAGCTAAGTTTAATTGATATATTTCTCGCTCTGAATCATGAACAGAAACACTACCATAATAACTATATCTTGCTTTCCAAGAGCTAATAACGAGATTATCTTTTACATCTGTTTCACTGCAATTCATTTTTTCTCCTCGACTTTAACAGTAGCGTGTCTTACAACTTCAATAACAATAGAATGAATCATCTTGCTCAACGGACGACATTCTTGGACTTTAACATAATCTCCAACATTCACTTCCAAGCCATCTGGAATTCTTGAATGAATTCTAGTAGTCTTTCTCATGAATCTTTCATACTTAGCAATCTTAACAGTTCTATCAAATTCAACTACTACTCGTCTTTCAAACTTCTTAACAACAGTTCCTTCAAAAGTTCGACCTCTAGTCCCAACTACAGTCTTGTTTTTTCTTACTTCCATTTTTACTTCATTTTTTTTGTCTTTCATTATTCCTCAATAGATTCATCTGAAAAACCAATTTTAACTAAAATCAGTCTCACATGTTTCTTGTGGTCTCCTTGCAATTCTATTGTTTGTTCGCGAATCGTTCCCCCGCAAGCAAGTCCTTCTTTCAAGGCCTTCGCAGTCGCTTTCAAATCAATGCTCTTGTCAAAGCCAGAGACAAGGGTTGTAACCTTGCCATAACGACGTTTTTCAGTCGCTATCTTTATCTTCTGTTCTCCTTTGGATAGATCTTCCCAGGCAATCGCCGTAACCGGTAAACCTGTTCTTGGATCTATTTCCATATTTATTGTTTCTTCCCCGCTTGCTTAACTTTTAAGTCAGCAACGTTGAATGTGTTTATGCGCGCAATAGCCCTTTTAATCTCTTTGGTTTTTGCAGTCGCCTTCTGTGTACCCACTTTTGACTTGATAAGTTCCATTCTTAAATCTTTCATCCTATCATTTCGTGATTTAAAATCCATCTTAGCAACATCTTTCGCTTTTAAGATTGCCATGTTTAATTTCTTTCCCCCATTGCGAGTGTAGACGAGCTAGATGAAATTAAACAGACAGAAAATTTACAATTTTCTGTATTTGAAAATTTCTCAAAGTTAGCTGAAATTTTCATCATTTACTCTCTCCTTTCTTTCTTGATTTTTTCTTAGGAATTATTTCCTCATGGACTATGCTATTCTGTCTTATATTATTCAGCATAAAATCATTTACCTTAATTAAATCATGGATGTGGGCATCAGGAGGCAATATACTTACTTTAATCCCAACAACTCCCATAGGGGTCTTAGCTTGAGCTATAGCCTTATTTACGACCTTAGATGGATCTCCTGTTTTTTTCAAATAACCTTTTGTAAATCTCCATGTCTTAGCGCGCTCACTAGGTAATTTTCCAGAAAGTGCAAGTTCAGCTCCAAGAGCTCCAGACCTCATTATGCTTTCCAGCGTTTTATAAGCAATAATCTTAAACTTTAGCGAGCCTTTACGTTCTATTTGAATTGCAATAGAATCCGCAACAAGTTGAGCATCAAGTGCTTCATTAGTAATTTCCTTAATATCTATATGAGGATTATCTAAATTAAATCTCTTCCTTAAAACATAAGTCAACTCATCTATTTTTTCTCCTTTTCTACCTATGACTAATCCAGGCCTGTTCGTCGCGATAATTATTTTTTCTCCGACTGGAGTATATTCAATAGAAACATCACTTATACGTCCCTTTCCAAGAGAACTCTTTATGTATTCTTTAATCCCAAGTTCATCTTGCTTAAATTTTACGAATTTTTTTTCTTCCATTTTATTTTTTTACCTCACGTGCTTCAATAAAAACAGAAGCTCTTTTTCCTTTCATTCCACCTCTTCTCTGAGGTCTAGGTGCCCAGTTAGTATAAGCAACAGATATTCTTGTTTTTTCCAGGTCCATATCATTAAATATAACATTGCCTTTTAAGGTTTTAAGAATAGAAATAAATATTTTAGAAGCAGCCACAGGATAACGCCCGGACATCATCCCCTTTCCTTTACGATGAGGAATTTCTCCCTTAAACGGCACAGCTTTCTTTATCAGTATAACTTGTTCTAAATCTTTCATAGCATTATCTATACTCTTACCCTTAATAAATGAACAAATATACATTCCATGTCTTTTAGAAATATGAACACTAGGAGATCTTACAATTGCAACATCTTTTTTCACTCTAGGCTTTGTTATCTTAATAGGTTTTACTTCTTCTTTTTTATCTGCAGTTTGATGAGTGTGCTCATGATTTTTTTCAGAATGTTCGTGATGTTCATGGATTTCTTTCTCAGAATGATTATGTCCTTTATGGCTCTCGTTAACTTTACCTGAGTTTACAGGCACAGCTACCTTAACTTCTTCCTTCTTAGATTTTATTTCTTTATTGTTTTCCATTTTACTTCTTAGCCGCCTTACTTCCACGAGTTGCTCCAATTCCTGCAGCAGAGTGATTTACTTTCTGACGAGTTAATGCAAATTCTCCCAATCTGTGTCCAATCATTTCTATTTCAATAGGCATTTGCTCAAAACTCTTCCCGTTATAAATTTGAATATTCATTCCAACCATTCTTGGCACAATGACTAAATCACGCAAATGAGTTCTTATTTTCTTTTTTCTTGAAACTTTATCTTCAGCCGATTTCAAAAATCTTTCAATAACCTCAGGATGTCTTAACAATGAACGTCTGCTTCTAGCAGGCAAATAACTAGCTAATTCCTTGACTGAAAGTGCTTTAAGTTGATCAATACCAAGACCGCAGAATTTTCTCTCGCGCATTCTAATTACATCTGCCATTATCTCTTCTTCCTTCCTGTCCTACTTGGACTTATATGACCGACACGTCTTCCAGGAGGAGCGTTTCTCTTCATAGTCTTAGATTTAATTCTCTTTCCACGACCAGAACCAAATGGATGGTCTACAGCGTTAGTTCCCACAGCGGAAGTTCTAGGCCATAATTTATTTCTTGCTTTAGCTTTATAATGGTGAACTCCTGCTTTCATCATAGGTTTCTGTTTTCTACCGTCGCCCGCAATAACTCCAATAGTTGCCCTGCAGTCTCCATCAAGTTTAATTTCAGTTCTGTCAGGCATTAATATTCCTATTTTACCGTCATCATATTTCTTGTTTAATTGAGCACTACTCCCAGATGTACGTATCATTTTTCCACCATCTCCTGGATTGCATTCTATATTGAATATATTAGTAGAAACAGGAATATTTTTTAAAGAAATAACATTCCCAGGAGAACATTCTTCTCCTCCAAGAACAATACTTTGTCCTCTAATCACTCCATTAAATGCAGGATTAAAGAAAATACTCTTTCCAACTTTTACTTTTATCAGCGGAGCAGAATGAGCGGCAGAATGGAAAATCTTCAAAACTTCTCCATTTCCAGAAACAATAGGATACCCAATTCTATAAATGAATGCTTGTTTGCGTGCTTGGTAAGACAAACTTCCCTTACCTCTTGCCTGCGATATTATTCTTTTACCCATTTATCCTTTTCTCCATGTGCTAGATGCTAGCAATTTTGATTCTAAATCTTTATAACTTTCTTCATCATGACTTACAAACTTCAGTTCATAACCAGGGCTACGACCTATTAATCCAGAAGGGCATCTTACAAATTCTATTTGAGAAGTTTCAGATACGCACATACCAATCCCTTCTACTGGTTTGATAAATGAATGGACTCCATTTGAGACGCCTATATATATTGCAGGTTGAGGATCTATAGCATATCCTTTCGTTGTTTCTACACCCAAAAAAACTGCAGACCCTACAGGCGGTTCTCTTTCAAAATTCATAGATTGTTGTTCTGCCATTATATCATTCCCAACTTCGTTGCAACGTCGATTGCAGGATTTTCTTTATTTAGTTTAACGTAAGCAAATTTCTTATTATTTCTAATTAAAGTGCGCACCTTAGCAACTTTAACTCCAAATAATTTAGTAACTTCTATTCCAATCTCTGTTCTCGTCATATTTCTGTCTGTCTCAAATAATAAAGTATTCTCTAAATCTACTAACTTAACTGCTTTTTCCGAAGTTACAGGCGTTAACATATTTCAGCTCCTCTTCCTATTGCGAGTGTAGACGAGCTAGTGGAGATGAAATACTCAGAAACTTTCATCATGAGCAAATTCTTTGAATTTGTGAACGTGTTGTGACTTAGTCGCAACTTTGGACAAGTTTCTGTTGTTGGAAATTTTTGTAAAATTTTCATCATTTTAGCTCCTTGAGTGCTTGCTCAGTATATAAAGTCAGACGTCCGAGAGGATATAAATCTGCAATTGAAAGTTCATTAGTAGAACGAACATCGACACCTTTCAAAGATATTTTTTCGCTAGGGCTTTTAACAAACAATAATCCTGCGCTTGACTTATACATATTTCCCCTCATTTTTCCTCTTCCAGGACGAACAGTTTTTTCCTGAAGAGCAACAGTATAATTATCACCCAATACTTTACGCAAAATTTCAAGTAACTGCTTTGTTTTCAATTCCTTTACAGGAGATGAAAGGATTATTGGAAATTCAGTTTTAACATTTCTAAGTCTAGAATATCTTTTTGAAATAAACTCACTCTTAGCCGTGGCAGCAAAACCTGAATGCATAGCAAGGGTCTGTTCTTTAATATTTATTTTAACATCTTTATACTTAATTTTAGGTGCATGAACTGCCCTTCCACCACGCGCAGCATTTATTTCCGCCCCTACCCAATAAAACTGAGTTCCGCGTCTCCACATCGCTTTTCTAGGAGCTCTAGAAATTCCCTTTCCATAATGCCCTTTCCACTCATGTCTTCTATGACTTATTGTTCCTGAAGCAGAATGCCTTCTTCCGGCAAAAGGTGACGGACTATGAGGATGATACACCTTGTCTGCTTCATAATATTTTAATGCAATGTCCTCACGAACGCGAGTATCAAAAATCGTAGGTAAATTAATTTCAGATTTCTTTTCTCCATCAACACTATAAACTGAGGCTTTCATCTGTGAACCTCCAACAATTCTAATTTCTTACGAGTCTGTTTCAAACTAGGTCTTAATGGGCTAGTCAGCAAAACTTGTCTCTTAGCAGGACCCTGAACGCTACCGTTTAAAACTAAATAATTTGTTTTAATATTTCCATAATTCTTAAAATTATTTATATTTTTTATTTTATCTTTCATAGTCGCATTGGAACCCAATATTTTTAGATTATAATGCACTCTGGTAAACATTCCAAGCTGTCCTGAAAGAGGAACTCTAAAAATAACTCTCGCAGGATGCCATGGTCCCAAACTTCCAGGTCCACGTCTTCCTTTTTCAGATTTATGTTGCCTTAAACTTATTCCAAAACGATCCATAGGACCAGATAATCCTTTACCCTTTGTCAATCCGCGAACGTCAACTAAATCTCCTTTAAAAGAATCATTAAACAAAATATCTTTTCCAATGTGATTCTTCACAAAAGCAAGCTTATCTTTTCCGCCTATTCCTACTTCAATTATGTCTGGTGTTTTTTTCACAACCATTTCTTTAAGAACAGAATAAATTATAACTCTAATATCATCAAAATCTTTTACTTCATCAAGCGAGTTAGAATTAGCAGGAGTCTTCGTAACTTTTACAATTCTTTTAAGTTCTTTATCATTAGAAACAACAACCTCATTAATCACCTTGCCGTTTTTATAAAATCTAACTGAATAAATCTTAACAGGGGGCGTTTCTAAAAATGTAACAGGTATTGCAAGTTTCTTTCCAGGAGTCATCGATTTTGGAGTAGAATCTTTTACTGTGGCCGTAGCCATTCCAACTTTATAAGCAATAAATCCAAGAAGTCCATCGCCCTTTATAGGTTCCCAGTTCACACTAGGTAAAAAACGTTCAGCCCTTTTACGTGGCCAAAACTGCAAGCTTCCATAACGTGGTCTCGATATTTTCATATTCCATTTTGTTTATGGTGCAACTCTTCCAAATTTAAGACGAATCGTGTAGCAATCACTCAAACGTCTAACTCTACTCTCATCTCTTAGAAATTGAGTATTTAAATCTTGTTCTCAAACAAGATTTAAACTTGTTTACCTCAGTTAACTTTGTTTAAACTTTGCTCCAAGTTTCTGCAAAGTTTAAGCTAGAAAAATCTCTATTTTTCTTTGTTTAAACATCACTCAAAAACAATAAAAAACAAAAACAAAGAACTTCGTCTTATCTTGATTTATAACTGAGCATCAAATAGTTAGACGCAACAACTAGATGCATTATAAACGAAGACCAATTGCCCCAATAAACTGTAAACGCAGCAACCAACATTATTATGATTGGTGGCCAAACTGTATACTTGAGTCTCCAGCTAGCTAAAATCGCTATACCGAATACAATCTCAGATAGGATTAAAACCCATGCCCAGAAAATCGGAGCCCAAGAAAATAAAGCTATTTTCATAATAGTATTTTCTGCAACTCCACTCGGCGTAAATACAAAAAGCTTCATAAGTCCTGCAACAAGCATAAGTAATCCAAGAAGAATTCTATTTACTGTCAAAATATTTTTAATATTCATAAAAACCTCCCGATAACAATAACTTCTGTAAACTATTTAAATCTTTTTCAATCAAACTGAAAAAGGAATCTCTTTCCTTTCAGTCTTATCATCAACAGTAATTTTACGAACAAGAACGCCCTTACGAATAGCTCTCTCTCGCATTCTTACAGGGTCTTTCTCATCTGCAGGGATTTCAATATCTTTAATATCAAAATCATGCTTAACTTCTGCTTTTTTAAATTCAGGAACATCAAAAAACAATTTCTTTGCAAATTCAGGATTTATGGTCTTCAACTTACAGAAATCTACTTTAGGTCCATCCTCGGAGTCCTTCCCAGGTTTAGCAGACTTCGGAGCCTTTGGTTTTATTTTCAATTCACTCTTAGGAGTAGAAAAAGATAAAGCGACAAAAGATCTAGGAACAGAATCACAAATACCCTTTATTTCATCACCACTATACTCTCCAGAAATAGAATATTTCTTGACACCCATGAATTGACTTATTCCATGGTGCTGAATATTTGATGGAAGCGCCTTAGTAGAAATAATTACTCCTTCAACTTTCGTCTTTGAACTGCCAAGCTCATCAGCACAAGCCCTAACAAAATCTCCGGCATACTCACTTGTAGTCACAAAAGAATAATTGCCCTTAGAAAATTTAGCCTGGACAATAGCCTTATCTGCAAAAACACCTCGACTATATTTTTCAAACTGCAAATGCGTTAAGCTATCTATATTCCCAGAGCACATCTTATGAATAAAAAAATCCATCTGATATATTATAAAACAGGCTTTATAAGTTTTTCAAATGAGTTAGAAGTCTTACTAAACTTTATATATAAGGAACTCGTCGGAAAATAATGGCTCTATCAAATAAAGATATTAGGCGAATTTTTGTATCCGTAATTTTGTTAATGTTAGGGATAGCTGCATTTATGATAATAAGACCTATAGTCATGTCTATTTTCGGAGGATTAATTTTGGCATATATATTTTCTCCAATTTATAAAAGAGTTTACAGAGTTATTCGCGAAAGAAACACGACTGCAATTCTAATGTGTGCCATTGTATTTACAATAATACTACTTCCTCTTTGGTTTATAATCCCTGTAATAGTCCAACAAATTTTTGATTTATTCAACATGAGCCAGAATATAGACTTTAGCACAATAATTAAAAATTTATTTCCATCATCACAACCAGATTTCCAAGAAAAGTTGACGACCATAGTAATCCAATTTACTGGAAACATGGCTTCCTCAATATTTAGCTATTTGATAAGTCTTCTTCAAAATTTACCGACTTTAGTTTTAAACTTGGCAGTAGTTTTATTCGTGTTCTTTTTCGCATTACGCGATCAAGAAAGTCTAAAAGAGTTTATTTCAGGAATATCTCCTTTCAGAAAAGATAAAGAAACAGTCCTTGTAACTAGATTCAAAGATATAACCTCTTCTATAATTTATGGATATATAATTGTAGGAATCATTCAAGGTTTAGCTCTGGGACTTGGATTATTAATCTTCGGAGTTCCAAAAGCTTTAACTCTCACAATATTTGGTACTTTTGCATCCATGCTTCCAATGATAGGCCCATGGTTCATATGGGTTCCGGTAGTGGTGGGAATGCTAATTGCAGGCAAAGTGGGTTTTGCAATAGCCTTTGGAATCTACTGCCTATTCTTCGTTTCAACAATAGATAACATTCTCAGGCCCTATATAGTTTCAAGAAAAACAGGAATTTCTTCAGTAGTCGTGTTAGTAGGAATGATTGGAGGGTTATTTGTATTTAATATATTAGGTCTAATACTAGGTCCGTTGATTTTAGCATACCTTATATTATTCCTTAAAGCTTACAAAGATGGGACTCTTTCAGATATGTTCTCTCCAGCGGAATGATTTTAAATAGATTTAACTTTTAACAATCATGCGCTTAAAATTACATGTTTTAAAAGTCTATACTGGCAGACCAGTAATATTCTTACACGAATCGTCTGCAAAAAAAATAGGGATTCGCACAGGAGACCGAGTCACTATTAAAAAAAATGGAAATTCATTGGTTGCAATAGTGGATTTAGTTAGGGATATTATCAAAAAAAATGAAGCAGCACTATCTGAAGAATTAAATCTTGCTCTTAAAGGACATAATAAAGGGTATATTGAGATTTTCCCATCAGAAATTGCAGAGAGTTCTTCTATATTACATGATCAATTCGAATGTAATCAATATTCTCAAAAAGATTTAGAAAAAATAATGGGAGATATAGTAAATAATCTCTTAACAGAAGCAGAAATAGCCTATTTTATATCTGGTATGGTTCACTGCAAATCCTCAATAAAAGAAATAATCTATTTAATAAATGCAATGGTAAAAACAGGATCTCGCATATCTTGGCCTTATAAAATAATCGCAGATAAACACTCTATTGGAGGCATAGCGGGAAATAGAACCACACCCATAGTAGTTTCAATATGTGCATCCGCAGGGGTTATAATGCCCAAGACTTCTTCAAGAGCAATTACCTCTGCCGCAGGAACGGCAGACACAGTTGAATCCATTGCCCCTGTAAGTCTATCAGTCTCCCAATTAAAAAAAGTAGTTAATAAAACAGGGGCATGTTTAGTTTGGGGCGGTTCTTTAGGCCTTGCTCCAGCAGACGATAAATTGATTAGGGTAGAAAAATTATTGCGTGTCGATCCAGAATCACAACTTCTGGCTTCAATTTTAGCAAAAAAAGTCTCAGTCGGAAGTACTCATGTTTTGATAGATATTCCATACGGAGAAGGCGCAAAAGTATCCAAAGTCCAAGGTGAAAAATTAGGGCAGTTATTTATTTTATTGGGGAAAAAATTAAATCTCAAAATTAAAGTAGTTTTAACAGACGGAAAAGAGCCCATAGGTCATGGAGTCGGTCCGATACTAGAAATAAAAGACGTTATAAAAGTTCTAAAACAAGATAATTCTCCTAAAGATCTTGAAAACAAATCTCTTTTCTTAGCTGGAAATATATTAGAATTAGTTGGAAAAGTCAAGAAAGGTTACGGAATTATTAAAGCAAGAGAAATTCTTTATTCTGGACAGGCATATAAAAAGTTCTGCGAGATAGTTCATGCTCAAGGAGGCGACCCTAAAACATGGCTTCCAGAGGCCAAGTTTAATCATACCATAATTTCAAAATATAATGGAATAATAAAAAAAATAGACAATAAAGATATAAATTATCTTGCTAGAATAACTGGTTGCCCTGTAGATAAAACTGCAGGAGTTTACTTATACAAACACATAGGAGAATATATCCAAAAAGGTGAAAAAATAGTAACTTTATTCTCAGAATCAAATCAAAAGTTGAAAGAAGCAGTCAAATTTTTCAAAAAAAACAAATCAATCGTAATTAAATAGTAAGACACAATCATCACAATCTTTTTATACCAAATCAATTAAAAAAGTATATGAAAAAAGATGAAACTTACATTACTAGTACAGTAAATTACATAAAAAGAAACCTTCAGAAAGGTTATGACAAAGATTCTCTTAAGTGGGCTTTAATAAATCAAGGCAACAGTCGTATTGAGGTAGACAAGGCATTTGTTCAGGCAGAAAAAGAAATGGCTAGAGATTCTTCAATTGAGTCACAGAGATTAGCGTCAATGCAACCAGCTCCAAGAATAGAACCTATAATGCCTGAAGTAGAAAAAAAGAAAGGCTTTTTTTCCAGATTTTTCGGAAGTTAATAACCAACAGGAGGTTTAATCTTATTCCCAAGCATTTTAACTTTCAAATTCATTAATTGCTCATTAATCTTATCAACTTCTTTATTCAATTCTTCAAAATACAAACCTCTTTCTTTCATTAGTTCTCCAACATATGCTTCTGTTTTATCATAATCATTTTTAAATTTTTGATTGATATCTTTCCATTTTATTCCCTTCAACATTTCAGAAGATTTTGGATTGTAAGAAATAACTCCTTTCAACAATAGGAAGGCTATAGCAGGATAACTCAAAGTATCTGTCCAATAAGATGTATTATCATTGCACATAATTGAATTATCTTTAAGGCTATAATTTACAGCATAGAACTTATTTCCACTTGAAGAATAAACCTTGGCTCCATCAGCAAGGTCAAGTCCGATTCTTTTATCTCCAATACATCCAAGTGCCTCATAAACATGTTTTCTTTTTGGAGATATTTTCCATTCCATAAAAGATAATACTCTATAATCTTTTTATATCTTTAGAAAAACGCCCGCACTAGAATAGTTCAAGAATCTGCAGGTCTTAATCTTCCTGTTTTAATCAACAAATCAACTACTTCCTCTTCAGTAGTTCTCTCTTCACTAGCCAGATAGTGGAAATCAAGATTTTCCCAATCGATATTAATCTTACACCAAGCACTTCCATTTATTTTAGGACTTGCTCTGCCCCCACTACCAATATATTCTCCAATCCAAATTCCGCTTTCATGTTTAGTAAAAGAATATCTAAACTGTCTATTATCATAACATTTATCAAATTCCAGTCCTGTTTCCCCTAACTTTCCCTTAATCGTTGAATGTCCGTAACTGTCTGCTAACCTGCCTTCAAGTTCACCATGTTCACTCGTAAAAAAACCTCCGAATTTTGAAATAAAAATGCCTTCTCTGAAAAGTCCAGTTATGCTATAAACATCAGCCATGATTAATAAACAAACAATTCTTATTTAAGTATTATTGCAATAAAATGTTCCTATCCTGAATCGAACGAGCATATTCTTTCAAAATACTTAAATCTCTTAGCCTTATAAATTTTAAATCATATAACTCTGGTTTATCATTCTCCAAAACTCTTATTGCCTCATTTAAATCAAACCATTTTAAAACAAATCCTTGTTCTTTTTCTTCTTTCGTAAAATTAAATGATTGTTTTTTCTCAATAACTGAACAAACATAAACAAAAGATTCCTGTTTTTGAGGATATTTAGATTTGTATTCAATTGTCTTACCAAGTTCTCTAATTATATTTGCAGTGCACCCAGTCTCTTCAAGTAACTCTCTCTTTAATGTTTCAATAATGTTTTCTTCATCTTCAACGCCCCCACCAGGAAGTTTATGATAATTATATTTAGATATCTCCAATATTGCAATCTTTCCAACAGAATCAATTAAAACCGCTCTTGCAGCCTTTCTTTCAGAAAATTTATCTGGAAAAACAACTTTTTCTCCAGTAATTTGCTCATCTGATATTGAGATTATGGTCTTCATATAAACGCCGACACCCGGAATTGAACCGGGAAATCCCGAAGGAAACTAGTTCTCAAGACTAGCGGAGTACCATTGTCCCATGTCGGCTTAACAATAGTTCTTTTTTAGACTTATTTAAAGATAACTGATAATCCAAATTTCCCCAATACAACTAAACTCACTTAGAGAAAAATCTACCTAAATGAAATTATTTGGCTATAAAACAAAAATAAACTACTAGCCAAATAAAGATGCTAATCCAGCTGCAGATTCAGAAGGTTTCTCTTCTTTCTTCTCTTCCTTTGCAGGTGCATGCGCACTAGCAGCAGGTGCAGCGACAGCAACGTTTGCATTCTCTAACTCAGCGCCAATATCGACACCATGTAAGCTTGCAATTAATGCCTTAAGCTTTGATTCATCAACCTGGCTTCCAGTAGCGTGAATAACTTTCTTCAAATTCTCTTCAGTTACAGGATGTCCGAGTTTGTGCAATAACAAAGCTCCGTAAATATATTCCATTACATTCCCTCCTTTTTGGTTATAAGTTTTTCAATGGCTTTCTCTTCTCTTCCAGCCTTAGATATGAAATATCCAATCGTCTTTTGAGTAGGGTACTTAATACTAATTGCAAATCCCAAAGCTTTGCGAACAAGCTCGCGAACTTTATCAAGAGTTCCAGCTTTATCAATAATCAAGTTAGAATAAGTCTTATCTTCTTTAGCATCATAAGCAATAATTGGAATAAATCCTACTTTCATAGGGCTTACATTCAACTTTGAAAGAACCGAAGCAACATTTGCTTTGATGGCCTCTCCAGATTTAGCAACAATGGCGCCCTTAATTATTTCTAATTTTCCATCTGCAACTTTAACCTTCAATCCAACACCGGATAATTCTGAAATAGCGGGACCTGCAACTAAATCTGTTGGCCCAGGTTCGACTTCAATATCAAAAGGTGCGATATCCCCAGTCTTAGCTCTTCTGGAGCTCTGAAAATCCATTAAAATACTAGATAACTCAAAAGGCTCAGTATCTGAAAAAAGTAAAACATAATCTGCATCAAGATGCTGTTTAAGTATTTGAATGGAACCTTTTTCCGTGGCTTCGATAGCTTTAGAAATCGCACTTTTCTTTGCAACTTTAAGTTCTGCAAGTCCTCGCATCTTTTTCTTTATTTCATTAAACTGTCTTCCTGGAAGTCCTCTTGAAGACGCAATCATTATAGTCCTATTGCGCTTCATCAAATTAGCTAAATCTTTTACAATTTGCTTCTTCTCATCGGAAACAACAGTCACACGAACATTTTTTTTATCTGCCATTTACTTAACCTGCACCTCTATAGGTTTTGTCATTGTAAGTTTTATCAGAACATTTCTAACATTATCTACTTTCAAAGGTAAAGATTGTACAATTCCTTCATAAATTGATTTAATATTTTCAATTATTTTATCATCAGACATGCTTAATTTTCCAACTGCAATTTTAACATTAGCTTCCTTAACTCTAATCTTAGCAGACTTAGAAATTTTAGCAATAGTATTCTTAATCTCTTCCGCGTTGTCTTTCATCATAACTCCCAATTGAGGAGAAGGCATTTTTCCAGTAGGGCCTAAAACTTTACCAAAAGAACTAGCAACAGACGGCATCAGAGACGCATGTGCAATAAAGAAGTCATATTTTTTAACAAGATTTTTCATAGCCAACTTATCATTATATCTTGCAAATTCAGGCTTAGTAATTGTAGGAACAAGATCGCTCTTTTCATTAAGGAAAGCGCAAACACTCTTATCTTTGAACTTATTTGGCACAGAAACAACAAAAGACAAATTAGTCTTGCGGAAGTCCATTCCCTTCAGATTTACAATTAAGTCAAAAGTCTGATCGAACTTTCTTTCCTTCAATGCTCGCAATTCGCTTATTGCTTTATTCAATTCCATTTTCGTATTTGTGTCTTCTACAGTCTGCTTCAACTTTCAGAAAACGAAAGTCAAAGATGTAGTTTAATGACTTTTTAGTCAGCTAGACTCTATTTATAAACCTTTTTCTTTTTGTATTTTATATGGGGTATCCTTGGTATAAATATAGAGGCTACAGTACATAATGCTGCAACAAAATAAAAACCGAACCCTATTGCCATTCCAATAGCTGCAGCAAGCCATATACTTGCAGCAGTGGTCAAGTTAACTACAGTTCCATTATTTCCCTTAAGTATCATTCCAGCTCCAATAAATCCGATTCCTGTAACAATTTGTGCAGCAATTCTAGCAGGATCACCAGCACCAATATTATAAGATAAATAAGCAAAAACCATTGAACCAGCGATAACAAAACTATGCGTGCTTATGCCTGCCGGTTTATTGCGAGACTCCCTTTCAACGCCTATCAAAAAACCAAAAATTACGGCTAAAACTAGTTTAATTGCAAAACTAATCTCCTCTGAAGAAATAATCTCTAAAACCATAACAATAAGAAATATTTTAATTATTTAACTGTATCTAAAACAATCAAATATTCTTTAATTCTACCAACCGTCTGAGGGATAAGGAATTTCTCTATTTTTTGTTCAAACAAATCATGAAGAGAAGCAAATTCAGACACTCGGTACATATTATTCTTCTTATCAACAATCATCAAATCACGCAAACGCTTTAATTGACGACGAATATTACTCTCGGCAATTCCCTTAGTCTCAAGAGAGTTTTGCTGACGCATTTTAGTAACAATATCGCGTACTTCAAAAGAAGTAAGCTCTTTCTTATCTTTACGAGCGTCCTCAAGAGCAAGTAAAATGTCAACAACAATATCTCTCGAGTCTCCTGGTTGTAACAATCCAATGCTTAAGCATATCTTTCTAATCACTTCACGTTTTGAAGAATCGTAAGGTTTCTCATACTTTCTAAGAGTAATTTCATGTAACGGAACATCTCTAGCCATAAAGCTAGATATTTAGAATAATTATAAAGCTATTGTTTCCAATGAGGTTTGAATTTTAACTCTGTACTATAAATGCTTTTTATGCCCATCCACTTGTACCAGATATAATTATAATCTATCGAGGCAACGAATCTTAGATTGAATTTCATATCTTTTGTCTTTTTTATCTCTAAAGTAAGCTCTTCATGGTTTTTATTAAGTAATAATTTTACTCCTTTAATTTTATTAAAGTATTTTTCAGGATAGGTTCTTATTCCATTATCATAAATTTCTATTCCATAAGGCTCTCCTTCGTTTCCAGGAGGAGTACCAAGACTCCAAAAACCAGGCGCTACTCTTGCAATTCCATCCTTTTTTAAAATCCTATTACATTCCTCAAAGAAATTAACTTTATTATCAAATAAATATACTGCGGCTCGACTATATATGAAATCAAAACTATTTGATTTAAATGGGAGTTTTTTGCTTCCATCACAATAGACAATTTTAGGTAAATTTCTTATTTTTGCAAACTGTTCTTCTGTAAATATTTCTTTAGCAATAGACTGTGTTCTCATCTTATCGATTGTTCCATGATTTTTGTTTAAGTTAAACCCTATAATCTCAATCTTATCTCCAAACCTTTTAACAAAACCAGCCATAGCAACCCCGTGTCCGCATCCAGCTTCAAGAATTTTTACTTTTCCTTTTTTAGCAATTCTCTTAGATATAATATCAAGAAAGTCTCCAGTAATCTCTTCAATATGCTCTATCCCTCTATCGCGAGCCATGAACAATTAATAACCATAATCATTATAAATGTAATCCTTTAACATGAAACATGGAATTAGTCGCTTTTCTCGGCAATGATAAAGAAACTTGGGGACAAGTAAATGGACTAATAAACCGCGGCGAGTGGGAGAAAATAATAGTAGTCAAATCAAAAACTGCAGAAGATTACGATTCTCCAAAAGAATCTGACTTAGTAATCGTCGACACATCAAAACCACTACTAGAGTTAAAAGAAGAATTAATTACAAAATTAAAAACAAAACTTTCAGGTTTTGATGCTCACGTTTCAATAGCTTCAGGAACTGGAAAAGAACACATGGCTTTAATCAGCGCTCTGTTAACAATTCCAGTAGGAATTCGTTTAGTCGTATTCACAAAAAACGGCGTAGAAACGATTAATTAATGAGCCTTTGCTTCAAGTCTTTTATATGACTCTATTACCCCTAACCGTGCATTTCTCATATCTCTCAGAAAACCTTTATCTATTTGCTCTGAAAAATAAATTCCTCTTTCAGTAATACCTCAAACATAAACAAGATTTACTTCCCCACTTCTCCAAGTAATCTCAGCTATTTCATGAGGTAATAAATGTGTCAATGTCTTGCGATAATTCTCTGTTTGCTTTAACCTATCTATTAATTCATCTCTTTGAGACCTTTTTAAAGGCATGCAAATAAAATATATCTTTAGGCTTTAAATTTAATTATACTCTATAAGTGGTTCTTGCTAAAATAAATTAAAGAACCACTTGGCCATCATTATTACCAATAACAATAAAATAAACCAAGTTATCCATGAATACGATTTCTTTGCCCATTTATCGCTTCCAGTTAATCCTAAAATTGTCAAGTAAAAGAATCTCCCGCCGTCTAAAATAGATACTGGTAACATATTCATCAAAGCAACTAAGACATTAATTATAACAATCCACCATAGCAAGTCGTAAATAAATTGAGCAAAATCTCCATCCCAAGTAGGTTCATAGTAAATATTAGGATTTTTTACTTTAGAAATGGCCTTGCTTATCAATCCTCTAAAACCGCTTCCGTCAGTAGGGTAAAATCCTATTCCTAAATAAGCAGTTCCATTTCTCTCGCCCAGGGTAACTTCATAAGAATGTTTCTGCTTATCTTTATCTATTGTCGTAATAATTACCAACTTGTTAGGGGCGGTGCTAGACAAAGCATCAGTCAACTCTTTCTGACTTCGAGTAAGTTTTCCATCTATAGAAGTTATTGCTCCAAAAATATTATTCTTAATTGCAGGAGCATCATCAAAAAAAGGCAACCTTTCATATTTTCCTAAAATTTCAGCAGTAAGGGCTTCCTTAGGAGCATAATATGTTTTGTTGTTAGCAGTTATTTTATTTAATCCTTCGACGGCAAGAGCAGGAATAGCTGCAATCGAAATAACACTAGAATTTCCTATATGAGTTATCTGGGAAACATTGACCAAACTAGTAGCATATCCTCCAAATTTAATTCCCTCAGGTGCAAAACTTACAGCAAAGAATGCCCAAAGAAGCAACCCAAATAAAATAAACATTATAATATTGGCAAAAGTTCCAGCGGCCAAAACTGATAATTGATGTTTCTTAGGTGCTTTAGCCATCTGCTTTTCATCAGGCTCAACAAACGCTCCGAAGAAAGGTCCAAAGAAAGCTAATCCGGTAGTTTTAACTCGTATCTTCCAAAGTCTTGCAAATAAACCGTGAGCAAATTCATGAGAAACAGCAACAATAGCCAATGCAACTAAAAAGTAAGTGAAATACAACGGCGGGAAGAAAGATTCCAATCCAAAAAGTTTAGGAAAATAAGGAATTAGCGGAGCTATTGGGGGTAAATTCTTTAATTGTTCCGGTATCGGAGAAGAAATGTATATCCAAACAGTTTTAACAATCATCCACAATATACTAATCATCAAAACATATCCAGAAGTTATTACAACATAACTAAGAGGTTTCAAAACTTTCTCAAACTTACTAGAGGCCCAATCCATTAATTTTAATCCAACTTTAGTATGATAAAGGAAAATCCATCCTTGTCTTTTCAGACTACTTCTATTTTTATGTAAAATCCAAAAAGCAAATATTCCAAATATTACAAGAAAGAAAACATCATACACCAAAAAACTAACCATTATAACCTCTCATCATTTGTTCTTCTTAAGGCTAACGGTTCTAAAGTTGTGCTTCCTGCACCTGCGACATGTAATACTTTTAGAAATAACTTTCAAAGATTCAGACCTCATCTTCTGTCCGCAGTTTTTACAAACAAACATGTTTCTGAACAATCGAGTCATTGCAGCAGGTAATTTTGTTCCCATTATTCAAAAGACCTCATTACTACTTTCTGACCTTCAATATCCCAGTATTCTACCTGTTGTCCTGCAGAAAGTTTGTCTTTTAATTCCTCATCATAAGGTAAATTCAAAGTCTCAAAATTTTCTAAATCCATGACGCTAACCAAATCCCCGTTAACTGTCAAAATCTGTGCACGTTTCTTTTCAACAATAGGAACGTCCAAATTCTCGCTTCCAGGAATAACCCCAATTCTCTTCTTCTTATCAAATATTCCAACAACTTCCATTCGACATTTCATACTTCCATGTTTTCCAGTCTTACTTTGATCGTTAGATTTAACAATACATGGAAATCCATCCCACAAAACCGTTGTCCCAGGTTTAGCAGAAGTTGCTTGAATTAATTTTAAAACCATAATTCAATTTCCCAAAATGCATTTATAAACTTTCTCTCTCCCCACTTAATCGCTAAATTAAAGTTACTTCTACGATTATTACACATAATATTACAATTTTTTCTAAATTAATATAAAATCAAAACACTCAACCATAGTAAAGCACAATTTAAAGAAAGATATATAATATATTAATATAAATTATTAAAATAACTTGATTAAAAAACGAAGTTTTTTAAAGCCATATGTTTGATTGGACAATATGGATATGCAAGCTAATAATTTAACTAAGAAAGGAGACTTCGTAGAAATAAAATTCACTGGATTAGTAGACGGAAAAGTATTCGATTCAAACATTCCAGAAGATCTAAAACAATTAAACGACAAAGCCGTTCCTGAAAAAACGATAGTCATAATAGGTCAAAAAATGGTTGTAAAAGGCTTGGATGAGCATTTAGAAGGAGAAGAGTTAAACAAAAATTATTCTATTTCAATAAAACCAAAAGATGCATTCGGTTCAAGAAAAATTGAATTAGTGCGCACAATGCCTCTCCGAGTATTTAACGAACAGAAAATACAACCCGTTCCAGGAGCATCATTTATATTCGATAACAAATTAGCAAAAGTAATTGCAGTTTCAGGCGCTCGAGTCACTACAGATTTTAACAACCCTTTAGCAGGAAAAGAAGTAACTTATAAATTTACAATTTCTCAGATAGTAAGTGATTTAAAAGAAAAAGCAGAAACAGTATGTAAATTAATATTCAGACATATTCCTGAAATAGAAATAGTCAACAATGAAATTACAATAAAAGGCCCAAAGATCCTAGGAAATATGATAAATCAAAATCAAAGTAAGTTCAAAGAATTTCTAGGAAAAGAAGTCTCATTTAAAGAATCAGAAAATCAAAAAGACACCAAATCCCAATAGAGCTCAGATGAGCATAACAATCCTTATAAATCGCTATCAATTTGATAAATAATGGTGAGTGATTATACAGATTCGGACTTAAAAAGTGTATCTTCTATAGACAAAGAGCTAGAACAAATAGTTCAAAAACAAGGAGCGCGCGTAAAAGTCGTTGGTTGCGGAGGCGGAGGAGGAAATTCAGTTTCTCGCATGAAAGAAATTGGAATCAAAGGTTGCGAAGTCATAGCTATAAACACTGACGCTCAAGATTTATTATACACAAATGCGGATGTTAAAATCCTCATAGGTCGTGAATTAACCGGAGGCTTAGGAGCAGGAAGCAATCCTAAAATAGGAGAAGAAGCCGCTCGAGAATCTGAACAAGAAATACGCAAACGTCTAGCAAATTCAGATTTAGTCTTCATCACTTGCGGTCTTGGTGGTGGAACAGGTACCGGTTCAGCACCCGTCGTTGCAGATATAGCTAAAAAAGCAGGAGCTCTAGTAATAGGAGTAGTAACCTTACCATTCACTGTTGAAGGCCAAAAAAGAATTGAAAACGCTCAGTATGGCTTAGAAAGATTTGAACAAATAGCAGATACTCTGATAGTAATTCCAAATGATAAACTTTTAGAATTAGCGCCAGAATTGCCTATTCAAACAGCTTTCAAAGTTGCAGATGAAATATTAACAAACGCAGTAAAAGGAATTGCAGAATTAATCACTTCAGCCGGTCTAGTAAACTTAGATTTTGCAGACGTAAAAGCAGTAATGTCAAACGGAGGAGTATCATTAATTGGAATAGGAGAATCCGACAGTGCACAAAACAGAGCATCAGAAGCAATAGAAAGAGCAATTAACAATCCTTTATTAGATGTAAGAATAGACTCTGCAAAAGGAGCACTTGTAAATATTATTGGCGGTCCCGATATGTCTTTAGACGAATATAGACAAGTAATGGAAAAAGTAAGTTCTAAGGTATCTCCAGACGCAAAAATAATCTCTGGAGCAAAAATATCTGCAGACATGGAAAAGAATATCAAAGTTTTATTAATAGTCACAGGCGTAAAGAGTCCTCAAATTGTAGGTTCAAGTTCTGCATATAAGCTTAACAACAACACGTCATTAGGCAACGAATTAGGCATCAATTTCATAGCCGAATAATTTTTAAACGCTCTTAACTCAAACAAATCATGCAAAAACTAAAATCATTCATAGTTCAATGTGTTCGAGTATGGCACATCCTGAAAAAACCAACTAAGCAGGAATTTCTAATGATTTCAAAAATATCTGCATTGGGAATTTTAGCCATAGGCCTAGTGGGCTTTTTAATAGGCATTATAATGAAGATGTTTTAGATAATGGGCAACAAAGAGGTTACATTTTCTTCCGATGGAAAATTAATTAGTCTTGAAGATTTAGATATTACAAGTAAAATTGCAGAAAATTATTTTGGGACGGAAAAAGACCCTAATCAAATGGAAACTTCTAAAGAAAATAGAGAATGGGTATATAAAAATCAGAAATATCTTAATATAATTAAATACAATAATGAAATAATAGGTTTTGCATTTTTATTGCCCTGTACAAAAGAGCTAATGGAATCATTTGTTTCAAAAAGAATTAACGAGAGAGAATTATTTGAAAAAGATAAAATCTATAAAATTTAAAGAAACCATTCAATATATTTACCTGTGTTCTTCAGTATTAAAAGAAAAGTTTAGAAGAAAAGGGCTGGCTACGGAAGGAGTTATTAAACTAATAAATAAAGTGACTCATAATTTAAGGGAGAAACCAACCCTATTTTACGACTCCTATTCTAAAGAAGGAGAGGCTCTTGCTAAATATGTAGCAACTAAAATGAAATTAAATTTATTACCTAGAAATCCATAAATCTATTTCGTGAAAACATTTATATACCCTAAAAAGTTTCAACGATTGCTTCTTCTCTTATGTAAGTAAGTAGCTGGGGCTCATAAAATGATTTTCATACTAAAAGTAACATCGAACAAGGAAGAAAAAGCAATGGAGTTAATCCACGATAGAACTATTTCTAAAAATTTACAAGTCTTCGCAGTCACAAGACCTCACGGATTGAAGGGATATTTAATTATAGAAGCAGCTGACAGAGATACGATAGAAGAAGCTGCATTTAACTTACCTTATGTAAAAGGAATAATCGGAAAAACAGTCACTTACGATGAAATAAAAAATATGATTCAACCAGTAGTAGAAGACTTCCACATAGAAATAGGAGACATCGTAGAAATGATTGCAGACCACTTCAAAAATGAAAAAGGTAAAGTAATGCGCATAGACAAGAAGAAAGGAGAAATAGTAGTTTCCCTATTAGGCGCTGCAGTTCCAATCCCAGTTACAGTAAAAATGGATAACGTAAAGGTTATAAGGCGTGAATCTGAGCAACCAGAAGAAAAGGAAACGGAAAATGGCAATTATTAAACTAATAGTAGACGGTGGGGCAATGAAACCTGGCCCAACAATAGCTCAGCAACTAGGTCCAAAAGGAATAAACATCGGAAAAGTAATAGAAGATATTAATAAAGCAACAATAGGTTTCAAAGGAGTTAAAGTTCCGGTAGAGTTAGATGTTAATGAAAAAACAAAGAAATATGAAATTCGCGTTTCTTCTCCTCCAGTTGCAGAATTATTAAAAAAAGAACTTGGTTTAGAAAAAGGTTCTGGTGAAGCAGGTAAAATAAAAATAGCAAACGCCGGAATTGAAAATATTATAGGAATAGCTAAAACAAAATTGCCTAATATGCTTGCTCGCGATTTAAAAAATGCAGTTAAGCTTGTCCTAGGTTCTTGCGTTTCTCTAGGCATTTTGGTTGAAAACAAAAGTCCTATTGAAGTAATTGCAGAAGTTAATTCTGGAAAATTTGACAACGAGATTAAACAGGAAAAGACTGAAGTCAGCGCATTAAAGAAAACTGAATTAGCAGAATATTTTGCAAAAGTAAAGGCTCAGCAAGAATCTCGCGCAAAGGCAGAAGCAGAAGCACTCGCAGCAGCAGAAGCAGAGAAAGCAGCAGCCGCAGGAACAACTGCAGCAGCTCCTGGAGCTCCAGCAACAGCAACTGCGGGAACAGCAACAGCACCTGCAGCAGAAGCAACAAAGACTCCGGCTGGAAAAGCACCTGCAGCAAAGGCAGAAGCAAAGAAAGAAGACAAAAAGAAATAATCTTTTATTTTTATTTTAGTAATCAAAAAAACAATGTTAGCACTTGTTTTTTGGATGTTCAAAGGGTTCTATCAAGACACACTTTGACATAAACAAATTTATATACGCTTATTTATAACAATATTTGTGGGGCTGTCTTATAGCTTGGTAATTATCCGAGGTTTGGGACTTCGAAACCGCGGTTCGAATCCGCGCAGCCCCATTTATTTGATTAAAAAATCAGATTTCACGAGAATACTTTTAAATGATTATTTCATTTATTGTTTATGAATTACACTGACGAACAACTTGAAGGATTTAGAAAAAAAGCAAATGAACTCAGAGAACGAATGGGCTTATCAAGTAATCTTCCAATATCAGATAGGAGATTTACTCCGGCACAGAGAAATTATTTTATTGCTTGCGACAATCAAGGAATTCCATATAAAATAAGTGGTAGAATAATGGGTGTAACAAATGTGGAGAGAGTATACGCTTGTATCTATGATAGGCTTCACAAGATTAGAAAACTTCAAAAATCAAAAGTTCTACCAGTTTCAGATAATATTCCAAACGGAAATCCTCAAAGTTCAGAAACATTAGATGGCAATTCTAATGAAGTAGAGTCTTTAGAAGAAATGGCCTTATCATATCCATATTCTCAAGAAGAAATAGATGCAGATTTAATTGAAGTAATCAGAAATCACGAAGCTATTGAAAGAGTAATAGTTCCTCTGTTAGACTTAGGAGTAGGGGCCTACACATCAATTGTAGTATTATACGGCGATAGAAAAGCACAAGGTTCAGAAAGAGATAAAGCACTTGATATATTTTCAACAAAGGCAGGCGACATAGTAAGAAAAGTCGAAAAGCTCACAAGATGCAAAGCCTTTCCATCTAACATTGTTTTATATAACGAACTTCAAAGAATGAAAGCATATGCCGAAGCAGAATTAGCAAGGTTTGCTCCTAAAAAATTCTAATGCCTCTAAAAAGTCTTCATAGGAATATTTAAAAACACATTTTCAACATATCAATTATGGTAAGAACAAAAAAGGTAAAAGCAGCAGGTCGATTCGGCGCAGGATATGGAACATATTTAAGAAACAGACTTAATGCTGTGGAAATATTACAAAGAGTAAAACAATCATGTCCTCACTGCAAGAAGCCGGGCGTAAAACGTTTAGCTGCCGGAATATGGCATTGCGAAAAATGCGGAGTGCAATTTGCAGGACATGCCTACACATTAAATAAATAAGAACGTTTAAAAATACAAACAATAACTAAACTCATGGCTCAATACAAATGTTTCAGATGCAGTAAACAAACAACTAACAAAGTTCTTGACAAGGTATTCAATTGCCCTCACTGTAATTCAAAAATATTCTTCAAGCCAAGAACACACGTAGTAAAAATAAAGGCAGTTTAATATGGATGCAGTTGCAAGACAAAAAATACAAGATTTGCAGATTTTAGAGCAAAACCTTCAAAACATTCTAATTCAAAAACAAAACCTTCAAGCAGACTTGAATGAGACAGTCAACGCTTTAGAAGAAGTAAAAAAAACAACAGATGCAATATATAAAATGGTTGGTTCGATAATGGTCGTCGTTGATAAAAAAAAGACTTTAGAAGAATTAGAAGAAAAAAAGAAACTATCCGAACTTCGTAACGATTCAATATCTAAGCAGGAAAGACTAATAGAATCCAAGGCTCGAGAGTTACAACAAGAAATTAAAAAACTTCTCGAGAATAAATCTCCGTCGACATCCAAATAGTTCTTTAGATATTTTAAAAGACGATAATGTTTATATACTGAACTGTTTAACAATATTTATGGTATTCGGATTAAAAGGGGTTTTTAACAAGACGCAATCTGAAGATTACGTAGAACTTGATCTTAATCAAACTAAAGCTAGAAAGGAAAAGATAAAGATTCGTCAATTTACTTTGAAAAAGTACGATGATATAAATGACATATTAGCTTCCTTGCGCGAAGGTTACACAATTGCTTTTATAGACATCAAGCAATTGAAGAGCAAAGATATCATAGAACTTAAGAGAGCATTAACAAAAATCAAAAAGACAGTTGACGCAATGGAAGGCTCAATCGCAGGTTTCGGAGACAACGCAATCATAGCATCTCCAGAATTCGCAGAAATATACCGCGGACCATCGGGTCAAGCAGGCGCTCAGAATGTTCCAAAAGACGATATGCTAGCTTAGTTAAACATATATTCTACTTTACTAATAAATCTTAATTAACCCTGAGATATCGAAAACAAACTTCTAATAGCTACAACAATGGTTGCAGGAACAAGCAAGACTAACAAAGCCCCAAGAGTAGAAGAGACTATATTTCCAATCTCCCAGTTCAGAAACTCAATATTCCTTACACCCGCAGAACCTGCAAAACTAACAATGACTAAAGAAACAGACGAAGTCATAAACTTATTTATATCATTAGGAGACACACCAATAAAACCAATCACAAGCCCTAATACTAATAGCAAACCGAGCAAAAAAGGATTTAACTCTCCGAATAACGCGCTCAACATGCCTCCAACTAGAGCAAGAACAACTCCAATAAGGAACGCCCATGCGCTGACTCTATTTTCTCTAGACCTTATAGCCATGTTAAATCAGAGTGCATAGAATAATATAAATGTTTGCAAAATGGCTATTAAGTAATGTTTAATATGATTTATCCTAGCCTTGGCATAATACTGCTGAGAATAGAAACTCCTAAAATAATAGCCACAAGATAGATTAATATCATTGCAATAGTCATTCCAATCACAAGCCCAAACCCTATTTTTATTAATTGTCTTACTCCTATCTTTAATTGCTTCAAATGGGTCTTATACCACGTAGCTTGCTACGATAGTTCCCATTTGAAGGCTTAAAGAATACCTCACAGCTTGCTGTGGTTGGGATTCTTTATTTCACTGTATTTCCCTTATCTTTTTCTCCAAATCCTTCAAATTTAATATTCATTCAAAGACATAAAATTTCAATTATTGATATCTTATTACTTTAATTATCTCAAAAACATCTAAGTTCGCTTAACACCGAAATATTTAAATAGGCTATTAATTGGGGAGTTACAACACAAAATGAATTTCACAAAGTTAATCTCGTTATTTGCATTTGTCACACTTGCAGTTTTATCTCTGGGATTGGCTAGCGCTGCTCCAGATACTTGTTTAGGAGTAGTTTCCCAAAGCATGCCTTTAACAGCAGTTAACAATCAAGGCACACTTCAAGCTTCTTTTAATATAACGTTTACTTGTGGTGCTCCAGAACAACACTCAATAAGTAGCATAGTTCTAAATTCTTATTCTGGTTCTTCAACAACTTCAACAGGAAACTGGAACCCAATTACTTTACAAATAACCCTTAATTCAAGTCTAAATAATCTAACAACAATTACGACTACATTTAACATACCAAATTCATTTATAGGCACACTAGGAACCAACATAACAATAAATTCTACGAACATTACTGGAGGCACTACTACCTCTTATTCAACCATATTCCAACTTCCATCCGTAACTATAACTCAACCATCCTCAAACCTAACAATGTCCGCATCAACAGGACCATTCAGAACAAACCAAAACGCAACATTAACAATAAGTAATACTGGAAACACAAACTTTGGCCAAGTAACGATGTCTGAAACAGGAACTACATTATTTGGAGTAACATTCAATCCATCAGCACCATTTTCATTAAACGCAAACGCATCAACCACAATCACTGCAATATTAAACAATTTAATAAACCTAAAGTTTGGATTAAACACAGTTAATGTTCAAGCATCTACTGGAACTGGAACTAATTCTCAAATAGCAACCACGAGCTTCCAAGTTAAAAAAACATTCTGTTCAGCTGGCGAAACTATTAACAGCAATTTAACAATTACTGATATCAACTGGGATAACAATGGCAATGGAGAAAAGAACGATTGGGAACTTCTAGACAAAATAGAAGTTGAAGTAGATATCGAGAACAATAATGAAGACGACAACGTAGACGTAGTTGCAGTTTTAGGTTTATTTGATAGCACCGGCAGAGATGTGACAAATAAATTAATATTCTTAGGAGATTCAGCAGATGATGAAGAAGAAGTTAAAGTCACCATTGATGAAGAGTCAGAAGAAACAATTAGATGGGAATTTAAAGTTCCAGCAGACTTTGATATAGGAGACTATAAACTTGCAGTAAAAGCATATGATGAAGACAGAGGACAAACAAAAGATTGCAAAGACACTGCAGATGAACTAGATAATTCATTTTATCAATCAATAAATGTTGACCAAACATCTGAAAATGGTTTATATGTAGTAGTTGACGAAATCGAACTAGAATCTCAGCTTACATGTGGCCAGACTGTTAGTGGACAATTTAAAGTATTCAATGTTGGTAAAAATGATGAGAAAAGAGTAAAGGTTACAATAAAAAACAAAGATTTGAAAATCCAAGAAGTTTTAGAAATAACTAAAAAATTAAATCAAGGAGATGATGAAACTTTAGACTTCACAATAGACATTCCAGCAACAGCAACAAATGGAAACTACAACCTTGAATTCATAACCGAATATGATTATAGCAATGGAAATTATGACCAAGAATCAGACGAACCTTTCAATTATGATCTTGAAGTTCTAGGCTGTTCTCAAAACTTAGGAAATCCTAACGCAGGTGCTCTTACAAACTTAGAAATAAGCGCAAAGCTTGATTCAAAAGCACAAGCAGGAAAAGAATTAATTGTAACTGCAACGATAAAAAACACCGGAGATAAAGACGCAGACTACACATTAAGCGCAAACGGTTATTCAGACTGGGCAGAATTGACAGATATTTCAGATACATCCTTATCAGTTGACGCAGGAGAAAGCAAAGAAGTAACATTCAAACTATTGGTAAATAAAGATTCAGTTGGAGCCCAGACATTTGACATACAAGTTGCATCACAGGGCAAAGTCCAGATACAAGAAGTTGAAGTTGAATTAAGCAGTGGCTCAAGATTATTTAATTCAGATAATTCATTAATTTGGATTATAGGTCTTGTCAACTTAATCATAATAATTTTGATTATAGTAATTGCAATAAGAATGTCAAAAAGATAAGCCTTTTTTAACCTCCTTACATTAAACAATTGATGAAAAATACAATATTTTCTTTAGTGTTGAGGTATTTATTGCTTTTAATTTTAGGTCTAGGCAACTTATTTATTTTTTATTTAATTTTCACACCATTAACAATTTACTCTGTTTTTGGTTTAATCTCCAGGTTTTACGACGTCGTTATTCTAATAGGCAATCCAACCCAGGCTTGCGATATAGCCATTAATTTCCTCCCATTTTTAAAAAGTATAGCCTGTATGAACACAACAATTTTCTTTAAAGGATACTTCGCAAGCATAATCCCTGCATGCATTGCAGGCTCTGCATACTACCTATTATTAATTTTAAATCTAAGCACGCCAATGAGTAAAAAGCAACGAATTAAAAGCATATTATTTCTCATGAGTTCATTTTTATTTTTGAACATTTTAAGAATATTCGGATTTGCATTATTATATGCAAACAAAGGACTTGAGTTGTTTAATATAGCCCACATAGCTTTCTGGTATTTCGGAAGCACAATCTTAATAATCCTACTATGGTTTACCAATGTAATGTTATTTAATATAAAGAATATTCCAATATATACAGATTTCAAAATGATATTAAATCAAATTAGAGGTAAAAAATGAGTTTTATATCAAGTCTAATTGAATCAATTATTTCTATAATCGGAGATTTAGGATATTTAGGAATAGTTTTAGGAATGCTCATAGAAAGTTCTTTCATTCCATTTCCTAGTGAAGTTGTCCTGCCTCCAGCAGGAGTCTTAATTTCAAGAGGAGAAATGTCTTTCACTTTAGTGCTCTTAGCATCAATTATAGGCAGTCTAGCAGGAGCTTATATTAATTATTTCTTAGGACTGCATTTCGGCCGTCGTATAATAAATAAATTAGTCTCAAAATATGGTAAATTCTTATTCTTAAAAAATGAAACCCTAAACAAAGCAGACAATTATTTCAAAATCCACGGAAGCATAACTACGTTCACAGGAAGATTAATTCCGGCAATAAGACAATTAATCTCTATTCCAGCAGGTTTCGCAAAAATGCCATTAGGTAAATTCACTTTATACACAACACTAGGTTCAGGAATATGGTCAGCGATACTAATTTATGTAGGAATACTATACGGAAATAACAAAGATAAAGTGGATTCAATGTTGAGCTCAATAACGCTCTGGACAATAATCATTTTAGTAATAATCTTAGCAATATATATTTACAAAAAGAAAAAAAAGTAAAGAGTTATTTTTTATTAACTTTAATTGGAACCTTGCGAGCATCAACAATTGATTGAACTATAAGTTTTTCTACAGATTCAAGAATTTGACAATCAGCAACTTCTATTTTATAACATTTATTTTCAATAGTCACTTTAGTTTCATTTCCTTTTAACAACTCCACCACTATATTTCCCGGTTGATTTTTACAAGTAATCCATTTATCTCTTTTAGCCCCAGCATCCCAAAAGTCTAAATTTCCAGCTATCACATTCATTTGATTATCGCTCATAAAGCTTGAAATAGTAGCAACAGCCAGTGATCCATATTTACATTCTTGCAATCCATCGCTATTAACTGAAAGGTAAGCAACAGTTCCTGGAGCAAGAAGGTTCGAATTTCCTTCAAGAGTAACATTATTATATCTTGGGTCATTTCTCAAATACAAATTATATTGGATAAGTCTCCCAGATGGTGCCTTCAGATAATAACTATGGTGGAAAAGAGGAATATTTTCAAGCCTCTCTTTAGCAAATGTTAGCCCATTATATTCAAAATAATTTAAACTTTTAAAATAAGAAGAAGCTATCATAAAAACAACCACAAGTACTGCAAGAAAAATAAGCACCCCCAATAGTTCTCTTTCTATTTTCCTCACCTTTGGCGCAGGCTTGGCTTTTTTGACATTATTAACGTTATTAACCATATTATAAAGTAATATTCTCCTTTTTTAAATGTTGACTTGTCCAATTATACGTCGATATGGATAACTGCAGGAGATAAATGAAAATTTAGTGCAGTTATACAGATAGGGAACCACAAAATAAATGTAAACTACACAGTTCTCTATAACTTGTTTTTTTAATTAATTGATTCCCAAGACCTTATAAAGAAAAGCATCAACAGTCTTCATATTTCCATTTATAAATAAACAATTATCTTTTTCAACAAAACTTTCAGTCTCATTTTCTCGAATAATAATTAACGGTTCGGCGCCAGCAGAACATTCTTTTTCAGGCAAATCTCTATCGCATGAGCCATAGCACACCTCTTTAATTTTTTCAGCATAAACTCCAAGATTGTTATATACTTCCTGCAATCCTCCCGCGAGTTCTGAATCAATATAAATTTGTTTGCTTGCAAAATCAGCCAAGCTCATAGTCATACCCTCTAAAGAAGTATTTATTTCATCAGGATGATTAATAAAATAATATTTTTGACTTCCAGATGTATAAACCCAATTCTGACCATTATAATTAAATCCTTCTTTTAAGTCACTATTATTGATATTTCCGCCATTTCCAACACTGCTCAAAGCAAATCCCAATGAACTAAGAACAAGCAATGCGATAATAACAATTCCAGAGATGCGTTTTCTTTTTTTCTCTTTCTCAGCTAATTCCTCAAGACTTAATATTCTTTTCATAATAATTCAAGCAAAAACCTATTTAAAAATCTTAGTTTTTTAACAAGAATTTCTGCCCTTGACATTTAAGTCATCAAAGTGCATCCACACTTTGATAAAAAAAGAAAAAAAAAGAAAAAAAAATTAACTGATTTAAGCCTGAGTAAATACTCCTGCCGTAGCAGTAGTTCCAGTTCCTTTAGATCCAACAACTGTACTTACATCATCATGGGTCTTCAAGTATGTTGCTGCATTAGCAGTATCACCTTGTTCCCAACCAGCTACAAGAGTAGCTATTTTGGTACTTGCCCAAGGGTTAGCAAATGTTTGGATTACCCATTCACCGCTTCCAGCGCTTGTAGCTGCAGTCCATGAGGCACCACAACCAGCACTACCACCTAGCAAAGTTGATGCAGCTGTATTTACACAGCTACCTCCAACAACGATAAGGTTCTTTGTGGACATATTAGAGCTTGCAAGCTCATCATCCGTAACCTTTACGTCTCCTAGAGTAGTTGTTGATCCACCCTCGACCATCGAGTCCACGTACATGTCAGCAACAGCCTGTTCATCAGGATAGCTTACAACCATACTATATTGGTCAGAGTCAGATTCATCCGTAGTGACCAATGTTCCCCATTGATCAAGTTTCTGATAAATCTTATCATCTGTTTCTGTTTGAATTCCAACAGCTCCATAAGCTGTACCCTTCATATCAAGATCGGTATTCCATGTGAATGAAGCTTCGCTAACGCTAACTCCATTATCTGAAATTCCAGCTCCAGATGTCTCTATAATTGTTGCCTGATATACGCCTGCTTCATCCTTTTCTTCAAATAAGATGATTGCAGGGCGCAAAATATTCACACCACTATCAGTCAAATATATAGTTGTAGTATTAGCTGCACCCCAAGTAGCATTGTAAGTCAATTGTCCTACTGTGAGAGCTATTGAATTTGTAGCATTTCCTAAAACAGTACCTCCAATGGTAAAGTTATCAGAAAATGAATTCACGGCAGCAACATCAGTATATCCATCCCCGTCAGGGAATTTAAATCCTGCAGCTGTCGTACTAGCTCCATCTACATTACTCATATCAATAACTAAAGGCTCATAAAATGCAATATTTGCACCTTTTGAAGTCTTTAATGTAGGATAAAGTACAAGCTGTCCTGCGGTTGCAGAATCAGGGTGATTTAACCTAACATTCTGAGCTCCATCAGATGCTCTATTGTCTACATACGAAACTGTATAGGTATTTCCTTCTATATTAACAGTTCCCGAACCCTCTCCAGTGAGAGTTGCAGTATAAGTAGAAGTTGAGTCAAGTACATTAGTAAACTTAACTTCATCACTACTGTAACCTGTAGTTCCATTAGAAAGTGAGGATAATTGGACTAAAACTCCTTCATCCTCATTTCCAACCATTGCATATCCAGATTCATTGATTTGAGCAAGTTCCCTAACTATCAAACGCCAACCATCATTATCCGCAAGGATTGATTGTGGGTAGCTACCTGATTTGTTATTTAACCATTCCCAATTGGAAACAGAATTCTCTCGAGAATCTGTGAAAGATATGGCTCCCATATCTGTTCCAGATGGGCTAATAGTAATTTCTTCCCTATTATCTGCATCATCTAGGTCAACAGCCAATCCATCAAACACCAATCTGAATGAACCGAAGACAGGGTCTACGAGTTCATCACCGGTGCCAATAAAATCTTGGCTTCCACCTTCTGCAAAAACCTGTATAGTGAACTGAGTCAAATTTCCAGGATATAGAGTACCAATAAAGTCTACATTTGTTCCATCAACTGCAGTATTATCAGTGCCTATTTTAACTTCAGTTCCATCTTCAAGAGTCAATCTATCAGCACCTACAAGAACTTCTGCTTGAAGAGTGTTAGTAGCTGTTGATTCGTCTGCAGAGTTAACTGCGACTTCAATACCTTGAATCTTCTTTGAAGCTGCTTCATTTATTTCCTTTTGGCTAGATCCTCCAGATGAGTCAGTTACTTTAATAGTAGCAGAAGTATCGCTTGCAGCAACAAGTTCCACAGTATATGTTTCATCTCCAACCACGACCGTCTGAATTGGTGTTGATGTTGTAGCACCAACGCTCAATGAAAGGGTCTGAGCTGATTTGAACAATACTAAAGAATCTGTATCTGTAGCCGAAGCGACAACAAACTTTTCACCAAATAGTTCCAGAGTTTCACCTTCTGAATCTGAATCTGTAAAGTTCACCGCTTTATCAAAAGTAATTGTAGCATTATACAAGTAATTAGCTGCAGTCGTACTGTAAAACAGTCCAACGCTAGGGTCAATACCTGTTGTAGGCTCTTTTGCAAAAATCACTCTAGGATTTGCTCCCAAAGTAATTTGAAACTGAACTTCAGCATCAACATTTCCAGAAAATTCTGTATCTCCCAAAACTGTTGGCAAATCAGATTCTGTAACTGATGATTTAGCCGAGTTCAACGAGTTGTTAAGTTGAAGAGGTGTATTCCTGGTAAACAATGCAAAAGCATCGCTACTAGTAGGGGCACCACTTCCACCACTACTTCCTGCAAGAGCAGAGCTCAAAGCAGTAGATATATCAGTAACTGCAACTAAATCTAAAGAATTACCATATACTATAGCAACATTAGCAGCATCATTCTGAACGAATGGAGCAGGGAAATTAGCAGCAGCAGCTGTTGCAACTGTTAATCCTACCATTGCTGTCGAAGCTAAAGCAGATGTAATCTTTCTAAAATTAAATTTCATATTTTTAAATAAACCTCCTTTCAATTATCTCTCGTAGCAACTCCGCAGAGTCCCTCATCAAGGAAGCCGCACGTTTAATCGGCGACTCGCCAAGTGAGCCGTGCAATAACTTTTTATTGTTTTGTATCGGTCTCATCATTTAGATAACCGCTCTAAAAAGAGCGTTAAGTAGAATATCCTTTAGCTCTTTAAAAAGCTTTCTATGCTAGTTCGGTTATTATAAATAGATAATATCAAACTAAAGGTTTACTTTTTAAATCTTTGTTTGTTACTACCTAATGATTAAACATAAATCTCTAATACAATTAAACAAATTAACCAAATATATGGTATTTTTATAATATATGGTAAAACAAAACATATAAATACTCAACAGCATTTTAATAATTAAAATGGCTCAAAAAAATAGAGTTCGTGAGATAACAATCACCGACGATAGAGGAGCATTCACTTCATTTTTTAAGAAGATAACAGGGGATAGGTCTGATTTTAATCTTGAAGGTCTAAGCGCATTACGCTCATTGCTCTCAAACGAAAAAGCTAGAATGATTCATGTGATAAAAACAAGAAATCCTATATCAATTTACGACCTTGCCAAGATGCTTCAAAGAGACTTTAAGTCGGTCTGCGAAGATATTAATCTTTTAGAAGAGTTTGGATTCATAGATTTAATTAAAGAAAACACAGGTAAAAGAAAAAGGCTAAAACCAATAGTAATAATAGACATATTAAAAATAGAAATCCTTCTTTAAATTAATTAAGAGCAGAGTTTAACATCAACTATGATACTTCCAGGAAATTCAGGTATCCAGTAGGAATTTCCAATAAAAGAATTATCGCAGTTTCCTTGAGTTATCAAAAAGACCTCTTCATTCTGCTCTTGATTACTCGAATTAACGAAGTAATTGGCTTTTACTATATATCCTTTATACAGGTAGTCTACACCAACTTTCCAAGTATTGTTCAATATTTTTTTCATAGTATCTTCAACTTCCCCACAGGCAGTCTCTCCAGAAGAACAAAGATTATTTGAAGAATAGCATTCTTTAATTAAATCATCCATTACTACATTTCTGCTATTCTGGCTTAAGACACAATCCGTAGTCTGCTCCATAGAGCTTTCAAGAAATTGATACACTATCTCGCTTTCTTTTTGAGCAGGTTCAGGACTACGCAACCTAATCCCTAAAAATATAACAAATATCACAACAACAAGAACTACAATCAGAACAAAACCTACTATCTCTTCCTGTCCTCTTTTATCTTTGTTCATTTAACACCCTCAAATCCCATAATTATCTTCCCCATCTCGCATCTAGTTCCCCCAATTTCTCCATCATACCTACACAAAGAAACAAAAGACTCATAAGACTCATAATTATCTCCTTGCACAAGAGTAATGCTATTGCATTCAGGATAACTTCCAAGAGTGCACTCGCCAGTATAAGCAGGATAAACCCTACTAACCTTCAAAAGAGATATATCTTTCCAGAATCCTTTATAAGAAGTTCTATTTTTTAATAGAATCAACTTATCCATATCCACACAAGAAGCGCAACTTTCTGAAGAAGTCCATATAAATTCGGGTGTTCCTGCCATTTTTCTAACTTGCTCAAAAACCGCTTCTTTGCGCTGGTCTTCAACTCCAGATTTCAAAGAGCCAAACCTAATAGAAACGAAAAAAACAGATACTATCCCAAATAATATCATCACGGCTATAAGCACAAATACCATCTGTTGTATCTTAAACTGACCTCTAGAATTAGAATATTTTACATTTTCCAAGTCCATCATTTTTTTCCTCCAAAGATTTAGCAATTTGAGCTATTCGTCCAAAATCTCTCGAACCAGTAACATTAGTCGCCAAGACAAAAGACTGCAAATCAGAAACTAAATTATTTGAACACCCGCTTCCTTCAACATACAAAGCCTTATTTTTATAAATTACTCCGAGTTCTCCTGCACGTTTAGCTAGTCTCTTAATCTGACACTCATAAACCTCAGGGTCCGAAAAAATAGCTGCCAATTGCAAAGCATCTCCATAATATATTAACTCTCTCCCATATTTAGAAACAGTTCCTTCTCCATCTCTCGTTATGACTTTAATATCGCATCCATTTGCATTAAAACACACAGTAGTATAATTTTTAGGACAAGAATCAACTCTAGAAGAGATATTAACTCCTATATCTTGAGCACCATTTGAAGATAAATCTGTAAAAATATCTTCAACATTATCGGAAGGATTAACAAAACAATATTTTCCACCATGTAGAATCATAACATCTCCCATTTTAAACGGCATATCTAAAGGGTTAGTAAGAATGTGCATTTTCTTATTATTTGTTTCCTCAATCCCTCTTGAGAATATATATCTGTTAAATGAAGACTTACTCACACTCTGATCACTCCACCCTCCTGAGCTTTTTGAAGCCGTGCTTATTTCCTGCTTCCCAAAAACTCCAGAATTAGAACATTCATTGTAAACTCTAGTATCTAAATTAAACTTAATCAACGAATATTTATTATCTTCAAGATTAGTTTCAACAGGACTAAGAATATTACTCAATTCAGCAGAAACAAAACTATCTCTCTCAATTTCAGCAGAACCAATCAATTGGGTCGTAATGTAAATCGCAGAAAAAAGTATAACTGCCCCGGCAATTATTGCAAATATCCACGTAAAACTGAAATCAAGCCCCTTTCTATTCATTTTTTATCCTTCTTCTAAATTCTTTAATTATATTTTCACAGCCTTCCATTTCAACAATTTTCCAAGAATTACTATAATCTATTCGTTTTTTCATGCGCATCTTGTCTTTTTTTATTAGTTTTTCCCCAAAATTTTTTCTATATAAATAAGACTGAATTGCATGAAGAGGTATATGGATTTTTGTAGTTACAGACTGTTCTTTATATTTATTCCAAATATAACTCCAAGATTTTTTCGATTTTTCCATATTTCCTACCTGAATAAATAATTGATGAATTAGCTCATGAGTCAAAACATAAATTCCATAATCTATATCGTTTTTATAAACTGGTATTGTAAGAGGGTCAGAAAAAGGGATACCATACCCGACAACATAACAAATAATTTTATCATCCTTCCAATCTAACCCTGAAATATTAGACAATTCTTTTAATATTAACTCCCTTTTATGTTTCCAAGATGATTCTATTTTTTTCATATAATTACTTATAGTTTTATAAGAAGGATATTTCATATTCAGCTTTTTCAATTCTCTAATTATTTTGATATCGCTTCTGTATTGTTCATCATAAATCCAAGAATATCTAAACTCTATCTCAGGTATCTTAAGATTATTCATAATGTCCTCACAAAATATTTAACTTTATTCTCTATTTTTTTAATAACTTTATATGTCTCTTCAGCTCCGCTACCATCATCATCTTTAATATTCCAAACTAGTTCTTCTCGTCCATATTTTTTATTTTTAAATATCTCGCGCGGTACGTTGTCGGCAACAATTATCATTAAATTCATCCATCTTAACAAATCAGTAGTTATTGCTTGAGGTTTACCTTTAAACTTTATTCCAAATTCTTTAGCAACTTTAACTTGCAAATCATCTAAAGGGTATCCTCCAGGTATCAACCCTGCGCTAGAAGCAACATAACTTTTATTCTTATTAAATTTGTTAAAAAAAGCCTCAGCGACCTTGCTTCTAAATCTATTATGTTTACAAACAAATAAAATATTCTTCACCTTATTCACGCCCCACTTTAACCAATGAATCAAATTCATTTTTAGACAATCTCATATTTACCTTTCCATTCTTAACTTCAAAACAGTCAAATGTTCCCAAAGAAGAAACATCTATTTTTTCAACATTCTTGAATGCAAAATCATCTGCCTTTGAAGGAGGATACAAAAAAGTATTTGTATTTTGTTGTTGAAATCCTGAAGAGCGATCTCTTAATTCATTAAGCTCATCAGAATATCTATTATCATTAAGGAGATTAGAAATAGAACCAAAACAAACTAATTCAATAGATTTAGGAAGAGAAAAACTAACGACTCTATTAGTAGTAGCAGAACTCCATATATCATCAACAGTTTCCTGAAACCTCTGGTGAAATAAACCCATCTCTGTAATTTTTCCAACATTCAAAAAGACAGTTATTGCATAAACCGCAACACCAATAATCGCAATCATTACAATTATTGAGAAAATCATCCCGAATGATATCTCAATAGAGCCTCTTTTTATCATGTAATAAATAAGAATAAGAGTAATTAAAAGGTTTCCGTATCAAATCCGTAAGCTTATTAAACCCATTAACTTCCAACCTCTATGGCCCTTACAGCGCAAGAAAGCACAATGCTACGTTCTATAACAGTGGCATCAGAAAACGACCCAACAAAACCCGAGTTTCCTCCAGAAGACCCTAAATTCCCAGCAACTCCCACATATAAGATAAATGTTCCCGGCTTCACAAATGTATGGCTAAAAGACGAAAGCAAAAACCCAACAGGAACTCATAAAGACAGAATGGCTTGGGAAATGGTAGTCACTTACAGAGATTTCTTATTAGCAAAAAAAGACGGGCTAATAAAAGATAAACTTCCTCAAATGTCTATAATCACTTCAGGTTCAGCCGGCTTCGCAATTCAAAGCATGCTTAGAAAATATCACCTTCCAAATTTAAAATGTCTCGTAGATATTCATCTTGACGAGCACATAGTAAGAATGCTTGAATCTATTGGTTGTGAAGTTTATAGAACAGACTTATCAAGAAAACCATTTCATTGGAAAGAAATTTTAGAAATATCTCACAACCCTTACGGATTAGACGTAACTTCAAACACTGCTCTTGACCCAACAACGAGATATTATGATTGGCTAAGCTACGAAATATTAAACAACTCTCCAGAATTTTGCTTTATTCCATTCGGCACAGGAAATTTATATGAAAATCTATTAAATATAAATAAAAGAGAAGTTTTGTCAGGCGTTCACGACCCTCGTTTTTCAGGAGACGCTCAAACACTCAAACACTGCAATTTTCTAGGTGCAACTACCAATGACCCTAAAAGTAAAGCTGATAAATTATACTCTCCGCACTTACCATTCGTTCATTTCGATGAACAATGGATTAGAATTTACAAATGGACTGGTTCTTGCGGTCCTGAAACAAACGTCTATGCAGTTCAAGAACGTTATATAGATGAAGCAATAGAAATAGCAAAACAAAATAATATTTCATGCGAACCTTCAGGTATTGCAAGTCTCGCTCTCTTATTACAGATGCGCTCCAGAGTTCCTAAAGATGCCAAGATTTTAATTGTAAACACAGGAAGAACAAAATGGCCAAATGGTTCTAATTCATAAGTTCAAGCGCAAGATGGTCAAGCACACAGTTAATACTCATTGCATATACAACAAACTCGGTAAGCGCTTGACTTCTCAACTCTTTAAGAGATAATTGCCATTGATACACAATTCCTTCAGAATCTTTTAAAATCTCAACTATTTCTTTTGAAGCAGGACTTTTAGGCATAGTCAAGATTGCATAATATTTTCTCGAAAGAACATTAAACACTCCTTTAATAAAAACTCCTTGTTTTCTTGTATGGTCGATTGCAAGCAAAATAGAACTTATTTCGGCAAAATGAAATGAAATCTGCCTTAATGCGTTAACAATTACATGTTCTTTCATTAATTGCCTATAGTCTGTTTTGAAAACCCTCATTAATGAAGGAGTATCAACAATGGCATTTAATAACTTTAATGCAAATAAATAAACTCTTTCATTATACTGATGTTGGGATTTCATCTCTAAAATATCATCCTGATTGAATCCTTTAGCAAAAAACGGCTCAATTCCATTAATCATTGCCCTAACACCAACATCTAATTTTTTTAACAAAGAATAAGGGGAGCTTTCAGTATCATAAGCAGAAAAGTTCTTCAAAACAATAAATTTCTTAGTTCTTTCAATTATATCAAGTCCAATAAAAGAATTCAAACGTTGAAGAGTTTGAGCAGAATCTTGCACCACAAAATCTCCTTCTAAGTTAATAGTAGTATAATTATGCAAATAAGCACGCACAAGTTCCCAATATAACAAATCTTTATTTTCCTTGTTAACTTTAATTGTGCATTGCGCTTGAGGCAAAAAAGCTCTCTCTTTAGGAGTTCTAAGCACCAAATCTCCCAATTCATTTTCCTCAATTGCAATCTCGCTTCCCTTTTCAAGCGTATTTCTTCTCACCCATTCAATAGGCACAGCAACAGTAAAGCTTGAAGCTCCAGATTTAACAAGTGTTCTTTTATTCATAAATATATACAATATATACTAGTATAAAAATATATGGGTTAAGTATATTTAGCTTCTTATACTCAAACTCATATGAACAATCAAGAGATTGTAGGTTTTATCTGTAAAACTTGTAAAAAAGAGATAGCCATTGGCGCCTGCGGAAATCATCGTTTAGAAACAGGACATAAAGAATTCGATGAAATAAGAGGTTTAGAATGAACTTAATCATTAAAGACACTATTTCAACATCAAAACGTTCATGCAAAATTAAAGAAACTCCATCACAAATTTCTTTTAAGACAATAGACA